>Ga0073928_10002411_pt1 | contig 32287 bp, 29 predicted proteins | sample PaiPotPPA55metaG_FD_76969 | JGI IMG/M metagenome (GOLD analysis project Ga0073928, IMG submission 76969) | Iron sulfur acid spring bacterial and archeal communities from Banff, Canada, to study Microbial Dark Matter (Phase II) - Paint Pots PPA... ...
TGGCGGAGGAGGAGGGATTCGAACCCCCGAGACCCTTTCGGGTCTAACGGTTTTCAAGACCGCCGGTTTCAACCGCTCACCCACTCCTCCGTTCTTAATTCTAACCGATCCTGTGATTTGGAGCGCGTCACAACAATCACGATGCTATTTTTCGGAAGCGGTTGGTGAGGGTGAGGAGAATACAACACACCTGGTGGAACACACAGGAATGCATGCAAAATTAAATCTTCGGCACAGGGTTCGATTCGTTGCTGCGTTTGATCTCGTCGCTCAGCACGATGGCTTCGGCGACTTCGCGCATGGGCTTCCTTCTTTGGCGGCTTTGGGTTTGGAGGGTTAGGTAGGCTTTTTCTTCACTTAATTGCAGATCGCGCTGCAAGATTCCTTTAGCTCGCTCGACCGTCTTTCTGGTGTTCAATTGTTCAGAGAGCTGGGAGTTGGCGATTTCTAAACGCGCCAGTTCAATTTCCGCGCCCACCAGAAAAGCGGCGGTTGCGATCAAACGAATTTCGCGCTGGCTGAAGATATATGGTTCGCGCTGCTGCACGTTGATCACTCCCACTAGCTTGCCACGGGATAAAATCGGTACGGACAAAAACGCTTCGGAGCGATCTTCACGCAAATGATGAAAGGCTTGGAATCGCGGATCGTCGAATGCGTTGCGCTCAATCGCAACAGGCTGCAGGTTTTGCGCTATCCAAAAGGTGATGCTGTTATCCAGCGGTAGTCTGAGGGGCTGTAACATTTCGGTATGCGAATTCCTGGAAGCCCTCAGAACGAGCTCGTTCCCTTCCAAAGCGTAGACAAAACACGCATCAAACTTGGCGATTCCCGAGACGAAGTCAAGCAGCCGCCCGAGAGCGTCGTGGAGCGAATCCGCCGCCGTGATTCGGCTGGCGATGTCATGCAGTAAATCCATCTCGCTGGATTCATCAATTAGTATGCTGCTGCTTGAGCACATAATCTAAAGTAGCGGCTAGCCGCATCTCCGTCCAACGCAAGTTTCTAGTAGTTCACTTCCATATTTTCGCTGGGTCGGAAAAGGAAAAGCGAGCGAGACGCCGAAGCAGGCTCGCTCGCGAGTGCTTGTAAACTAGTCTCCTCGAACGGCCGAGGGCTGCTGTGCTTTGGCTTGCAGCGTCTGGTTGGTGCGGTTGGTTGTGAAGATTACCTTCAATCCCGCGTTTTTCAGGGAGATTGAGCGGATGGTCATTCCAGTTCCAAAATCGATGGAGTCGGGTGATTGCGAGTTGAGCGTGTCGGCTCTAAACGCGTTGGCCAGCAAACTTACAACGTGAGAATTGTTGGCCGAGTTGGCTACAATTACCGCCACGCGGCTGTTGCCGACCTGAAGAGCATCCGCCGACTGAATATCTCCCAGTGACTCGACCGCGTAGCTATATTTCCCAGCCGCCAATGCGGTGTCCCCCAAGCGAGCTGCCACCGGCAGGGTAATTGTGCCGCGCACCAAGTCTTGGGAGCGCGACGCCGGCGCAGTTGCAAGCAGCGCTCCAACAGTGAATACAGCCAAGGCTACAAAATGCACCGATAGTGATCGTTTCTGTGTTGCGTACATTGAGTCCTCCAATTTAACTTTTTTAATTTGAGCGCACTTGACCAGCTGCGCCGTTCTTACTCATTTTTTAGGGCAGGACCGTCAGGTCCTGGGGCAAAGCCGGTTGCCCGGGGGCATTGCAAAGTAGGCAGGAACTTCGTGGTTCTCGCCACACGTGATGCACGATGCTTACTGCACTTTTAAAGTGCCAGCGTTGCACCAACAAGTCCAACGCAAAGAATCTATTGCGCTCATTTACCAAAATGCTGACCTGGCGGATGGTTCGGTGTCTCTGAATTGTCACTAAATGATGCACCTGCATCCTTTACAAAACTCGCGCGTCCAATACTCCTGGGTTCCCGTACTATAAATAGACAAGTTCATTTCGTTTGAGGGAAAGAGATGCTTATTCGCCGGCCAACCGATTTGACCTATTCCGACGTTACGCCGAAATCCGTGTATACGCAGCGCCGCGAATTTTTGCGGGCCATGGGAATCGCGGGGGTCGCAGCATTTGCGGGAGCCGCGGCATGGCGGCTGGGTATGCCGCTTAACGCAGTCCAGGCCACCAGCAAATTGAACATCGCCTCAAAAAGCCCTTTCAACACCACCGAAAAGGAAACGCCCTACAACGATGTTACGCACTACAATAATTTCTACGAATTCGGCACCGACAAAACCGATCCCGCTAAAAATGCACAAAAATTGCGCACCTCACCCTGGACTGTTTCTGTCGAAGGCGAAGTAAAAAAGCCGCGCAAATTCAATATGGATGAAATTCTAAAGATGGCTTCTCTGGAAGAACGCATCTATCGTCATCGTTGCGTGGAAGCGTGGTCCATCGTGGTTCCCTGGATCGGCTTTCCTTTCAGCGAGCTCGCCAAACTTAGTGAACCAACTTCCAAAGCTCAGTTCGTGGCGTTCGAAAGCTTTTTCGATCCTGGGCAAATGCCGGAGGCAAAATATTCCGGGCTGGACTATCCATATGTCGAAGGCTTGCGTCTCGATGAGGCCATGAATCCGCTAACGTTAGTTGGCGTTGGCATGTATGGGGAAACATTGCCGAATCAGGACGGCGCGCCAGTGCGCATAGTTGTGCCGTGGAAGTATGGCTACAAAAGCATCAAATCCATCGTCAAAATCCGTTTTGTCGCTAAACAGCCGCCCACTACCTGGAATCGCATGGCTCCGCAGGAGTATGGCTTTTACTCCAACGTGAATCCTACGGTTGATCATCCGCGTTGGAGCCAGGCGAAAGAACGCCGGCTTGGGGAGATTTTCAAGCGCCCCACGCTCATGTTCAACGGTTACGCCGATCAGGTCGCTAGCCTATACAATGGGATGGACCTCAAGAAAAACTACTAAACCTAGATGCATGCGCTGCTAAACAGCAAGTGGAGCAAGCCGGTAGTTTTTCTGTTTTGTCTATTGCCCTTGGCCGCGTTGGGCTGGCGGGCGCTGCATGGCGAGCTGACCGCCAATCCCATCGAGTTGATTACCCATGCCACAGGAGATTGGACGCTACGTTTTTTGGTCATCACGCTGTGCGTTACGCCAGCTCGCAAAATCCTCCACCTCCCGGAACTGATTCGTTTTCGCCGCATGTTGGGATTGTTTGCTTTTTTTTACGCCTGCCTGCATTTCACTACGTACATCTGGCTGGATAAATTCTTCGATCTAACTGAAATGTGGAAGGACATCGCCAAGCGAAAATACATCACTGTAGGATTTACGGCATTTTTGTTGCTGATTCCGCTGGCGGTAACATCGACTGCGGGTTGGATTAGACGTCTCGGCGGAAAACGCTGGCAAATGCTCCATCGGCTGATTTACTTCAGCGCGTCACTGGGAGTGATTCACTACTACTGGCTGGTGAAGTCCGCGGTAATCAGACCGCTAACGTACGGCGCGATTGTGGCGGTTTTACTGCTGTGGAGATTATTCGCTTCACTTTCAAAGAAAAAGCAGCTGAGAATTGACACCGCTACGGTGTGGCCGCTCGGCTAAACGGCTGCGGCGCCGCCTGGCGCTTCATTAAATTCCAAGCCCCAAAAATGCGGTGCGGGGGTAAGAAATTCGACACCCACGCGCTGCCCGCGGTCGTTCGTTTCCCCCAAAAAAACCACGCGGCACTCTTGTTCTTCCAGTGTCTCCGGATGTGTGAGCACCAGCATTGCGCCGTCATCGATCTCGTGTTTGAGAATCAGCAGTCCGCCCTGACCGTTAACCACCAGCGTTTCGCAGGTTTCGCGGAATTTTTTCCCATTATGGGCGCGCCCGTGCGCCTGGATCCGCATTTTATGAAACATGCGACTGCTGCGCCGTTGCGAACTTGAGGTGACTTCGCTCATAGCTAAGTCTTGAATGTCGCAAGGCGCATCGTCAATCACCCGTTGAGCGCGATGTGCCGCAAAGGCAAATGCAAAAAATGGGCGTGACTTGTACCCTGACGCCTATACACCCTAGAATAGGGGTTTGGCATCGGAGCCTGTCGACCACTTCCGCTCGCCTGCTCGCCCAAGGGCATGTTTTGTTTTTAATCTCTGCGCCATGATTGGATGAACCCGTGCGTTCTGAGGAATTTTATGAAGTTGGCTGAATATATTGACAGCCGTCGCGACGAACACCTGGCGGAACTGTGTTCGTTCTTGCGCATCCCCAGCGTCAGCGCGAAAACCGAGCACAAGCAGGACGTAGAGCGTGGCGCGCGTTGGCTGGCCGAGAGCCTGCGCGCAGCTGGCTTTAAAACGATTGAAATCATTCCGACCAATTTACATCCCCTGGTGTACGCCGAATCTTTGGAAGCGCCCGGTAAGCCCACGGTGCTGTTTTATGGCCATTACGATGTGCAGCCCGCCGAACCGTTCGAGTTGTGGACTTCTCCGGCTTTCGAACCTGCCGTGCGGGACGGAAACCTTTTCGGCCGCGGCACCGCGGACGACAAGGGCCAGGTCCATATTCACCTGAAAGCCCTCGAAAGTTTGCAGAAAATAAACGGCAAGCTTCCCGTGAACGTGAAAGTTCTCATCGAAGGCGAAGAGGAAGTGGGCAGCGTCAGCCTGTGGAACTATGTGCAGAAAAATAAAGAAAAACTCAAAGCCGATGCCTTGCTGGTGTCAGACACCTCCATGCTCGCGAAGGGCGTGCCTTCCATCACTTACGGCTTGCGCGGTCTCAATTACTATCAAATCGAACTGACCGGCCCAGCTCGCGATCTGCATTCCGGCGTTTACGGTGGCGCGGTCCCCAACCCTCTAACCATTCTTGCGGAACTGCTCGCCAAGCTTCATGACAAGAATTTCCGGGTTAACGTGCCGGGCTTCTACGATTGCGTAGCCACGGTTTCCAAAGCGGAGCGTAAGGTTCTTAACGCGTTGCCGTGGAAAAGAAAAGAATTTGAAAAAGCCGTAGGTGCGCCAGGATATTTTGGGGAAAAAGGTTACACCATCGTCGAGCAACTTTGGACGCGCCCCACGCTCGAGCTGAACGGCATCTGGGGAGGTTATACCGGCGAAGGCGCGAAAACGGTGATCCCCTCCAAAGCTTACGCAAAATTTTCCACTCGGCTGGTTCCGGATCAGGATCCCCACAAGATTGCCAAGCTGGTCGAAAAACAAGTCCGCGCATTGTTGCCTGACACGGTGACCTGCAAATTTGAAGTTCTCAGCACCGGGAAACCGTGGTCGGCTTCCTTTCAGGCGCCGATTTTTAAGAAGGCGCAAAGTGCTTTGGAAAAGGGCTTCGGGAAAAAAGCGGTTTTCATTCGCGAAGGCGGTTCCATTCCCTTCGTTACGCAGATGCATGACACCTTTAAAGTGCCGTGTGTCCTGATTGGATTCGGATTGCCGGACGAAAACGCGCATGCGCCCGATGAACACATCGCGCTGGAAAATTATTTTGGCGGGATAAAGGCGATCGCGCACTTCTACGCGGATCTCGCGACACTGTGAACTGCTTTGCTGAGAGCGCCAATCAAACAGCAAACTTACGCGGTTGACAGCTTTTGGCGCCGGCCGATCGCGTAATCGCTCAGCGCGGCATTCGCGCCGTTCACCACTTCGAGAGCATCGGCAATGGCTTCCAAGTCCTGGCTGCATACTACAAAGTACATTTGAGTTTCGCTTAGGCCGGTGTACACCCGGTTTCCGATGCAACCTAAACTAAAAATTGCGCCATGCTGCAGCGAGGCCGGCAAAGCCATGCACGTCGGTCGTCCCAGTGCCGGAGCACCGCAGGCTACACCGGCTCGAATGGCAGCCTCATTCAACAGCATCGCGGATCGCGGCTGGCAAGCAAACAACACCACATCCGGCGGTACCGGAGCGTCACCGAGTGGCGAATAGACCAACACCGCCGGCGTTTTTGGCAGGCGCGGAATTTGCGGCACTTCCTCGGGTTTTACGTATCCCAGATCAAACATCATTTTCAAGGTGACCCCGGTTTCCTGCTCGCGTTCCGGCGAAAGCGTGATGTTATGCGTGTACGCCCCCACGGCACAGTTAAAATGATCTTCCGGCACGGTGTAAAAAGTTCTACCATCCGCCGCGAGACGCCAGAAGCTGCAGCCGGAAGGCTCGTTGCCTTCAAATTTTTCCACGCTGTCCGGCGCGCCGTCGAGATACGCCACAGCCACCGGCCGGCGCTCAAGCTTCACCGCGCTCGTGAATCTCGTTTCCAGCACGCTCCAATTTCTAACTTCACTCACGACCCGGTCTCCATGGAAATGTTTTGCAGCATAGCACAGCGATGAATTTCATTTTGGGGCCATTCAACTCACTCGAGACCCTTGTTATATGCGGTTATTCACATGTGAAATGAGAAAAACACGCTTTTTATCTGCATTTTTACTCATTTGCTCTTGCGTTCCAAGGACAGCTTGGCTATAGTGCCCAACGGCCCGGGCTTTTTTCCTTTGCTGTTCAGGACAAAAGGCTCACAGCCAGCCCCCGGTCAACTCGGGAAGAAACGAAAAAGGAACGAAAAAATCAGGAGGATAAGCAGACTAGATGGCAGCCAAGCCTTTGAGCAAGACGAAGATCGTTTCACACATGGCCGAGAAAGTCGGCACCTCAAAAAAGACCGCAGTACAATTCTTTGAAGAGTTGTTCAAACTCGCAGTGAGAGAAGCAAAGGGCGCCGCCGGGAAATTTGTTATCCCCAATATCGGCCGCGTAGTAAAGGCACATCGCAAGGCGCGCCTTGGCCGTAATCCTCAGACCGGCGAGCCGATTAAAATCAAGGCCAAGACGGTTGTTCGGTTGCGTCCGGCCAAGGCGTTTAAAGACGCCGTCCTGAAGTAGCTCCCGACCTAATTCCAGAATGGACACGCAACGGTCAAAAAGTTCGTTGCACATCGGCTGCGCCCCGGGGATCCTGCGGTCGACAATAGTTACGGCCCACATCAATCCTTAGTCGTTCAGAGATCGAGACAAAGAAACCTCCGGTAAAGTGGCCAGCGCCATAACCGGAGGTTTTTTTGTTGAGTGAGTAACGGAAAAGTGCGGCGCTATACTGACGGGCTCCTGGCGTCAGAGCGTTTTCACGTACGCCACGACATCCTTAATTTGCGCGGGTTCCAGGACTTCCTTGAAAGGTGGCATCAAGGTGTCGCCATTTTCGATCCACGTTTTCAAGCTCTCATCTGTGACTTTGTTGTTGTTCACCGTGAACGTTCCGCGCTTTGAAATGCCTTTCAACCCGGGTCCGATTTTTTTCGCGTCGCTATCGGCATAGTGGCAGACCGCGCACTTTTTCTCGAAAGTTTCCTTACCGCGCGCCGCAGCCGCCGAGTTCTTACCAGCTCCGCCAGGTGCTGCTTTCTTTGCCGGCCGCTCCTGCGCGAACGCAAGTCCGCAGAGTCCCAAAGCCGCAATTCCAACGAATAAACGGTTACTGTTCACACGTCCCCCCATATTCCTCGTTAAATTTGACGGAACCCCATTTTGTACTTTTATTACTGTTAATTCCAGTTCCTGACTGTAACCCGTCACAAAGTACAGGTAGCCCCTTCGAAGCCTCTGAACTTTTGTACTTTTGACGCTCATCTTACCGTGTGCTAACAATCAGAAATCATGAGTCAGGAAACTTTAACGCGTGCGTGGGAACTCTTGCAGGATGCCTATCAAGCTCAAATGGAGGGCGATTACGATCGCGCTGTAGAACTTTACAAAGCATCCCTGGAATTGCATCCTACCGCCGAAGCCCACACATTTTTGGGTTGGGCTTATCATTTTCAGGGCAAGTTGGACGAGGCCATAGCGCAGTGTCGCACGGCCATCGACATCGATCCGGAATTCGGAAATCCTTACAACGATATTGGCGCGTATCTGATCGAGCTGCAGCGCTTTGATCAGGCTATCCCGTGGCTGGAACGCGCAATTGAGGCCAAACGATATGAGCCCCGCCATTTTCCTCATTACAACTTAGGTCGTGCCTACCTTGGTAAAGAGATGTACGCGAGCGCGGCTCGCTGTTTTGAAGAAGCCTTGGAAGTTGAGCCACGCTACCGGTTGGCCCGGGAAGCGTTGGATTCTCTGCGGCGGTTGGTGAACTAATTTATTTTCAGGACTAGAAGCGAAAATTTGGAAATAAATTTATGACGCAGCCGCAACTGAGCCTGGCTTTACGATGCGGTCATATATATAAAGCAAAAGCGCGGTGAGCACGCCAATCCCTGTCACCGCCCACCAGATTCGTTGTGGCTGATGCTGCACTTCGCCAAAATGGTGAAGGAGTAGCCCTCCGAGCGGCCCAGCAACCAACGAACCGACACCAATCGGCAAAAATGCAAATCCCATATACGTTCCTTGCTGGCCCGCAGGCGCAAGCCGTGAAATGTATTCGTAATAGCGCGGCGATTGAATGATTTCTCCGAGCGAAACTACAAAAAGCGTGACGATGGCCATCGCCGGCGTGGGATGCACAATCAAAATTACCCACGCCAGCGCGGAAACCAACGTTCCCAAAGTGATGGCTTTGAAGGCGGCAACTTTTTTCATTAAAAAACTCATCAACAATTGCAGCGCGATTACCGTCAGCGGCCCGGTGACTAGCATCAACTCGGTGTCGGTATTGGGGTTGACGTACTCGTGCACGTAAATCGGCAGAATTATGAATTCCTGCCAGTACACGATCCAGTAGCCGGAGAAAATTAAAAGAAAAATCATGAATTGCGGATTGCTAAGCACCATCACAAAATTTCGCCACGCCGCGCCGGCGCTGGCGGTTTGTACTTCATTAGACCGCCGAGGTTCCTTGAAGAGCAACAACACCGCAAAAAACATCAGAAATACACTTAACGCCGCTACACGAAAGACACTTTCCACGCGCATGTGTTGGTGCACCCAGGACGCCACGTAGGGTCCTGCCGCGCCTCCGATATTCACAAGTGTGTAGTAAATGGAGTAGCCGATGGAGCGGACGTTTTCTTTTGAGGCACGCGCCGTTGTTCCCACCACGCAGGGTTTGACCAGCGCAATCCCCAACGCCGGCAACATCAATACAAAACCAACCAACAACCAGAGCGGCACGGCGGCACGCACCGGCGCGAGCCAAGAGGAGCCCAGCGAGCCGAGCAGAAAGTACGAGCCGCTTAAAATGAGATACGCCAGTGAAAGCGATCGCCGGAAACCCAAGCGATCCGCCAAGGTTCCGCCAAATGCGGCGAGGAACCACACCAAGCCGCCAAAGAGTCCGGCCAGGCTGCTGGCTTGCGCGGCGGGAAAACTCAGTGTCTCGTGCAGATAACGCGCCAGCGATGCGAACGCGGCGTAGTAAGAAAGGCGCTCGAACAATTCGCTGATGTTCGCTACCCAGAATGGGCGTTCGAATCCGTCGCGGATTTCTTTCAGCCGCCCGCCAAAACTCATCCGTCCTCCTACGGGAGTGCAATCTGCAAACGCGCGGCGATTCTAATGGAATACCGCCGCTTTTGACACCGGGTTTCGTCGCGGCGGCAGAGACGCCCTTCCATCCTACGGATTGCGAGATTTTAATAATCATCATGAAACGCTAGTTAGTTGGGGGTAATCAAAAGAAAAAGTAGGGTTGGCGAGCGTGCCAGTTTGAAGCATCATGGTGTGGGGCATCTTTTGGGAGGTAAAAAGTGAACGTAAAAGGATACACAGTCCGCAAAGCTACTGCCGTTTTGGCGATGGTGTTTTTTGCATCGATGTTTTCTCTCGGCGCGCTTTCCGCTCGCGCGCAGAACAAGGTGATGGGCGAGGTCAAGTTCGAAGGCACGACAAAAACAGAAAAGGACGCCGGAGTGTGGATCGACGGAAATTACGTCGGCTACTTGAAAGAACTAAAGGGCGACAAAAAAATCATGCTGTTGCCGGGCGAGCACGAAGTAATCGTCAGGCAATCGGGTTACGACGACTTCGTAAAAAAAGTTGTGGTCGAACCCGGCCAGGTTCAAATCGTAAACGCGGTCCTGCTAAAGAGCCCTCGCGCTACCTCACCGGACATTACCGCAACGTTGAAGCTCAGCATCGAACCGAAACGCGCGGCTGTTTTTCTTGACGATAAATTCGTGGGTCACGCCAGTGAATTTGGCGGAAAATTCCGTTCCATGCTTATCAGCCCAGGTAAACATCGCATAAAGGTCGAATTGCCGGGCTATCGCACCTATGACACAGAAATAAATCTACTGGCCGGACAAAAAACCGAGGTAAAGACCATCCTGGTACCGGGAAGTATCGAGCAAGCTGGCCCACTCATCAAGAAACCCGATTGATGCTCGCGATATTGGATTTAAATTATGACGGCCAGCTGCCGTTAGCTGGCTGTTTCTTTTTCCCGGGGCAATGTTTTGGCGTCAAACAACAAGCTTGAGCAGGTAAGCCCCGATTCCGCTTTTTGCAACTCGGAAATATCCAGCGGCAACACCGTAAATCCTCGCGCTTCGATTCGCATGCGCGTCAATGGAAAAGAGGCCGGCACAATTACCGTGTCTCCAAAGGCCAGGGCGTTCGCCGCGTGCGGCTCCTCCGGCGCAACGTCAATCCACTCAAAGCCGGATATGCAGGACGCGTCAAACCATTTCCGATTGGCAAGCAGCGTATTGCGCCCAAGGAACGTCACCGCAGATTTAAGATGCAAGCATCCGCTCACGGGAACGGCCGTCACGGTGTAGCCATATTCTTCGACGATCGATTGCAATTGCCGGATGCCCTCTTCATTCGTGCGTTTAGATAGCCCCGCAAAAAGGTGACGCGCGACACGCAAAATATCGCCGCCTTCCGCTGTGCCGGGCAGCTGCACATATTTTAATTCACGAAACGGCGATAACACCTTCGCCAGCGACGCGGCTTCCGCGCGTCGCGATTCCGTTCCCAGTGGAAAAATTAACGCAACCTCGTCGAGCACCATCGCTGGATCTTCAACGAACATGGAATCCGCTAGCGCCGGTTCGGCGGGAAGAGAAATAACTGTGGCGCCAAATTTCTCGAGAACTTGCTCGTACGCTCGATGTTGCTCCATGGCCTTTGCCAAATGGATTGGCGCACGGGGAACGAAGGTCAGCTCGCAATTCACCATCGCGGGGCTGACGCCGCGTGTGATCGCAGTGAGCATAAGGAGGAAAGTCTACACGATTAATAATAGGGGGCCACTACCGCGCGAGCGAGCCTGCAGCGAACTTGTAGCAAAGATATTTCAGCAGCGACTAAACTTCCGAAACGGTCAATAAAAAATGTTCTTACTAATGCCAGGGGCCGGGCGGAGCAAAGTGTGAAATCCACAATCGAGTCAGGCCCGCACCCAACAGTATTCCCGCAAGCAGCAGGCCGATTATCACCGCGACATTCCAGATAGCCGTTTTCGCCCGGGCCGCGCTGTTCTCAGAAAGCGTTGCTGGTACTTCTCCCGGTTCAGAAACGCGGGCGCTCACTGTCTTTGGCGTCGCGGATATTTCCGGCTGCATCAAAAGGCAATAGCCTTTTCGCGGAATTGTCTCAATGTAAATGGGCTTTTCCGACGAGTCTCCCAGCGCGAGTCTTAACTTATTAACGGTGGTGTTTACGTTCGCGTCGTAATTGACATATGTTTCCGCGGGCCACAGGCGCTGGCGCAGTTCTTCCCGGGTCACTACTTCGCCGGGCTTCTCAAGCAGGGTCATCAGTACCCGGTACACTTTTCCCTGTAGTCTTAACTTTTCCCCGTTCTTGGTAATTTCCTGACGCTGTTGGTCGATTTGAAATGGGCCCAGCCGGATATAGCGGCCGGACGAAAGCGGGCTGCGCTCCGCGCCAGTCGGATCGTAGCTTGCCTCCATGGGAACCACTCCCGTAGTCATCGACATCACCCTTGTTACATATAGACGTAGCCTGGCGCGTTTTGTTTTAGGTACGCACCATTTTCAATAAAGTTCCCATACCTCCAAGAAACCGCCGACCGAATACCGCGTTTTTGGCATGCAACGAGAAGCAAGCCACTCATTGGCATCACCATTCATCTAAAGTTTAGAAGTGTTAGAAAAATATGAGAGCGCGGTGAGTACTTGGGTTGTGCCATTGCTCAGAAATTCGCATAGATCGATGCTGAAGCGTGGAACGCCGGATGGGGTTTCTACTTATAACGGGGAAATGACCGGCAGAACTCCAGGTTAGTGAACTTAAGGCAAATCCAGGTCCAGGGCGTAAATATCGGTCAGCCCCCGCTCAACGGTTACATACAACCAGCCTTTAGCATCCAGCCCGTTGAACAGGTAGTGCGCCGGGCTTTGCAGTACATCTCCAAAACCGTACACGCGTTGCGGCTGGCCACCTACTATTACGCGGTAGACCGATTGTTCCTTTTCAAGTTGATCCTGGAAATAAATGGATTCGCCGTCATCCGACCAATAGGGAATACCGATCAGACCTCCTTCCGCCAAGGCACTCCATTTTTTGGTCTGAAAATCGTAAAGCACCAGACGATGTTTGCTTTCATCCAGGGCTGCGATATAACGCCCGTCGGGAGACCAGCGCGGTTCCGCAAATCCGCGGGAATCCGGCAATAACGTGAATTCGCCCGTCTGCGGTTTGAACAAATAAATTCCAAACTTTGGCGGGATTTTTACGTCCCGCATACTGACCACAATCTGCGTGTCGTCGGGAGACCAGTCCGCTGACGCTCCCTCGCGGCCTTGCGGTAACACCGCGCGCAAACCTCCTCCATCTGACGACAAAATATAAATCTGGCGCGCGTGGCCTGGTTGTACGCCGGTGAAGAGAATCCGCTTCCCATCGCGCGACCATCGTGGCGCGGACGCCACTAGCGGAGCATCGGTCAATCGCAATTGTTTCTTGGCATCCATCCGGCTCAGCCACAGCGCTCCGCCTGGCCGGTCCACATATAAAAGCGATTGGCCTGCTGGAGAAACTACCGCTTCATCAGCCCGAAGATTGGGCATTAAAAATACCGAGCCATTCGTTTTTGGATCGATCTTCTTCAGTTCGCGATGTGATCGCAGGCTGAACGCAAAAACACGCGAGCCTGTTTGCGCTGGGATCGAAACTTGCAGCGAATCGGGCCCGCGCGTCAGCTGCACCGGGCCTTGATTTGTCCTCCGCAACCAGTTCCACGTTTCTCGCATGCCCCACAGATTGCACTCGCCATTTTGGCAGCCGGAAAACAAAAAGTATTTTCCGTCTGCCGTCCATTGTCCGGAGGACTGCGAAACCGGTTGCGTTCCGGGGCCTAGGACGCGATGTAATTTGCTGCCGTCGGCGTTCGTCTCCCAAATGACAGAGGCGTTGCTTCCTCCGTTCTCGCTGTGGAAGCGGATGGTTTCTCCATCGGCGGACCACGCTGGCGCATGAGGCCGTCCATTGGGCCGCGCAATCTCGTGAAGCTGAGTGCCATCCGGGTGCACGACGAACAGACTTCGCTCGTGTACGAAAACAACCTGGCTGCCGTCGGGCGACCATGCCGGATCGCGGCCGGTAGCTTCCCCTAATCTTCGCGGCGCGCCTCCTTGGACGGGCCATAGCCACAGGGTCATTTCGTCATCTGGGCGAGTAAACTCCCCAATCAAAAATACAGAATGGTCAGGCGAAATCGCGAAAAGGCGGGTGTTGGCAAACGGCGCCGCGACCACTTCCGCGTTCCCTCCTTCGACTGAGGTTTGCATCAATTGCCAACGCTCACCGAAGCGCTCACGGAAGAAAATTCGGCTGCCATCCGAAACGATGCCACCAGTCTCGTCAATGTCACCAGCATTGGTAATGCGCACCATTCGCTGCACGCTGGGGTGTGGAACCGGATAAATGATGAAAAAGAATAGCCAGGAGCCAAACATGATGGCGAGCGTCAACAAGGTTATGTCCCACCAGCGTCTGGCACTCTGCTCTTTGCGTCGTTCCTTTTGAAGTTCCGCAGCTCGCTCCGCCGAGAACTCCGGCTGCATCGAAAGGTGAATTTCCACCTCGTCAGTGTCAGTGGAGGTGACGGAGGGCGCGACGCTCGTGACGTTCACGCGAGAGGGGATCTGGTGTACTGGAGCCAGGAAACGGTAGCCCTGGCGAGGCACCGTTTCGATGAACCGGGGGTTCTCGGCATCATCCTGCAGGCAGGAACGTAGTTTTTTTAGAGCAGCGTTCAGGCTGCCGTCGAAGTTAACGTGCGTGCCCTCTTGCCAAAGGGCTTGGCGCAGCTCCTCGCGGGTAACGATCTCCCCGGGCCGCTGTAACAATATTGTCAGGATACGAAACGGCTGGTCCTGGAGCTTCAGCCGCGTACCTTGGCGGGTGATGATCCCGCGAGCAAGGTCTACGTCGAACAGCCCGAAGCGCACACCAACAGTCGGTTGAACTTTTGGTTCCAATAGGTGGCCTTATAAATCACCGGGAATATAGCATATGGGCGGGTCATTGAACACAGTAACTTGCTTATTCATAGCATGTTATTGAGTCACAGCAGTTTCACGCAAAGGTCTTTTGACATTCGCCTTTTGCTCGCGTTATCTATCCGCTATCGCGGAACCACTTCTGAAAATCGAAGTGGTCTCTGTAGTCCTTTTAAGTCGATAAGGAGGCCTCCAGAGAAAAATCTGTAAGCCCATAGTCCCAAGAACCATCGAATCCCCGCGTCCAATGTGAACCGCTCGGGCCGAAGAGGCTGGATACGCGGTGTTCATATTGGGCGCGGGCTTCGATCCAACTTTTTCCCACTCTCTGTTTGTCTTCCTCAAAACGTAGGTCCCTATTGTTTCGCGGATGTGGCCCGAACTTCTGTCGGCAGCGTCGAAACCTGCACACTCGACGGATAGCTTTTGGAGCGGTAGATGTGCTGTGTGGCCGTTTGATAATCGCTGACCTTAGCTTCAAAGATGTTGGGTACATATTTCTGAGGGTTGCGATCATAGAGTGGAAACCACGAGCTCTGAACTTGCACCATGACGCGGTGTCCCTTTTTAAACACATGATTGGCGGTATGCAGGTCAATCATAAACGGGGCGACTGCGCCGGCTTGTAGAGGTTCCGGCTTCTCCATTGATTTTTGGAAACGGCCGCGAAAAATTTCATCCGAGATCATCAATTCATAACCGGAAAGCTTCCAATCCTGAGAGTACTTTTCTGGATATACGTCGATTAATTTCACGACCCAGTCACTATCCGTGCCGGTTGTCGACGCGAAAAGCTTGGCAGTGACGTTTCCTGTAATCGTCAGATCCTCCGTTAATTCTCCCGTTTGCCAGGTCAGAACGTCCGGACGATCATCGACAAAGCGTTGGTCTTGCACCAACCAGGTGTACCAGCTTCCGGGATGATCCTCGGGATACGTGCTGTCAACTGGGCGGTGCCGGTAAGGCACGGGATGCGCGGGGTCGCTTATGTAGCCGTCAAAGTCGTTGGTGGAATCGGATTGTGGAGCCTCAAACGACAACGCACCATTTTCACGGAAATAAAGATTCCGCGGGTTTGCCTCCTTCGGCGGCCACGAATCGAAAGAGGTCCAGATGTTAGTACCCGTCTGGAAAAGTAACGCTTCCTTGAGTGGCAGCGTTCCTTTGTCCTTCAACCAATAGGCGAACCACGGAGCTTCCACCTGCTTGCGGAAATAAACCGCGGTGTCACTTCCAAACGGTATCGCGCCGAGGGCATTTCCCGGTCCATGCCCCCAGCCGCCGTGATTCCAAGGGCCCACCACCAGATAATTAAGATGTTTGGTGTCGGATTTTTCCAGGTTTTCGTAAGTGAACATCGGCCCGTAAAAATCTTCCTGATCCCACCATCCGGCGACGTTCAAATCCGGCACCGTAGTTTCCTTCAGCCCGTATGCAACGGCGTGCTTTTTCCAAAACTCATCGTAACTGCTGTGGGCCACGAAATCGTTCCACGTCGGAATAGCGCCGTGAAAATATTTTTCGTTGGCATTGGATAACGCGCCCAACCGCAAATACCAGTCGTACACATCGAAGCGGTCAAACCCAAACCGGAAATTTTCATTGGAACTCTCGAGCAAGGCCACATATTCGAAGCCGTAGCTCAAGCGAAATGCTCCGTTGTGAAAAAAGTCGTCGCCCAGAAAGGTATCGCCCATGCAGGCCTGCTCGGAAACCGCTTTCAGCGCTGGATGCGGATGGATCATCCCCATGGTGACCAGAAAGCCGTCGTAAGAAATACCGTCCATGCCCACGCGTCCGTTGTTGCGCGGAACATTTTTCACGAGCCAGTCAATGCTGTCGTAGGCATCGGTGCTTTCATCCACACCCTTCGTGTCGGAAGGGTCATGGATCGGGCGGTTCATCACGAACTGACCTTCGGAACCATAGCGCCCGCGGATGTCCTGAAATACAAAAATGTAGCCTTCGGGAATCATGTCCGCATAGCGGCTTAACGAGCGGCTGTAGCCTTTGTCGGGTGCGGAAATTCCGTACGGGGTACGTTCAAAAATGATCGGGAACGGTCCTGGACCCTTTGGCGTGTAAATTTCGGTATGTAGTTTAACGCCGTCGCGCGCCGGAATCATCACTTCCTTTTTGTCGAACACATCCGAGTAGTCGCCGGGCTTTGATTCCTGAGCCCATCCGGCGACGACGCCAAAAAACACCAGCAGGCAGGCCAACAGGAATCTAGTGGCGGGTAAAACGAGTAAAGATTGCATTCTCACTCCCGATCGCGAGTTGGAAACGAAACTAACAAAAGCGACAAAGTTTAACATGGTGATTTTTTCTTCACACGAATGCGCATGATAGGGTGAGCGCTGAAGTGCAAAGTTAAAGTCTTAGGCCGAAGCAAGATACACGTAACGCAGGATGAACAACACGGTAAGCACCCAAACCAGCGTGTTTATTTCTCGAAATTTTCCGGCTGCGGCTTTCACGACCGCGTAAGAGATAACTCCAAAACTGAGCCCGGTGGCGATGCTGAAGGTAAGAGGCGTCACCAATATGGTGATGAACGCCGGCAGCGCGTCAGTGAACTCTCCCCAGCGAATATGCGCGATGGATTGCGCCATTAAAACGCCCACAAGGATAAGTGCGGGAGCGGTCGCGTACGCTGGAATTGCCGTGGCCAGCGGCGCGAAGAACATGGCAACAAGAAATAACCCGGCCACCGCCACATTGCTAAAACCGGTGCGGGCACCAGCGGCTACTCCAGCAGCGCTTTCGATGTAACTTGTTACCGTCGACGTGCCCGTCAGCGAGCCAAAAATCGTTCCAATGGAATCAGCGAGTAACACTCGTCCGACGCGAGGAATTTTGCCGTCCTTAACAAAACCTCCCTGCTCGCAAACACCGACGAGAGTGCCCACGTTATCGAACAGATCGACGAACAAAAACGCGAACAGAATTTCGAGAAAACCGAGATGGATGGCTGAGCGAAAATCCAACTGCAAAAACGTAGAAGACGGGTGCGGCATGGAGAAGATCGCCGAAGGCCAGGTGGACATACCGCGCAGCATGCCGAGCAGTGCGGTGCCCACGATACCGATCAAAATGGCGGCGTTAATTTTTCTCGCCATCAAAATCAGCGTCAATGCCAACCCAAAACATGCGGTTTGCACTTCTTTATCGGCGAAGCTGCCCAGGCCTACAAATGTCGCGGAATTGGAAACGATAAGCTTCGCATTACGCATCCCCACAAAGGCGATGAACATCCCAATTCCAGCGGCTGTCGAATGCTTCAGACAATCGGGCATGCCGTTGACGATTTGCTCGCGAACCCGCGTGACGGTGAGAACCAGGAAAAGAACTCCCGAAAAAAATACCACCGCGAGTGCCGTGCGCCAGGGAACATGCATGGAGAGACAAACGGAGTAGGTGAAGTATGCGTTCAGCGACATGCCCGGGGCCAGCGCGATGGGATAGTTGGCGTACAGCCCCATCACCAGAGTCGCGACCGCGGCCGACAAGCACGTTGCAAACATGACGCCATCCGCCGGCATCCCCGCTTGCGCCAGAATTTGCGGGTTGACCACGACGATGTACGCCATGGTTATAAAAGTAGTGACGCCGCCAAGCAGTTCCTGCTTTACCGAGGTGTGATTCTCGATGAGATGGAAATAGCGATCGATCAATCATTCCCCGCTTCGGCTGCAACGAAGTTATTCGCGGCGGTCACGCCGCGCTCGCCGGCTTGATAGAAAAGACGCAATTTGCGAACGCGAGTCTTAGTAGGCAACTTTGTCCGGTTTTTCCGCCCAAGCCCGAAACGCGGCTAAAGCTTCTTCGCGCATCATCTGTCGTGTTGGAATCCGGCGTTGCGAATGTGGCAGCTTTAATTCACTGTAAATAAACGAATCATCGAAACCGATCCCAGCCGCGTCTTCAGCCGAGTTCGCGAAGTAAATGCGCGAAATGTGCGCCCAATAAATGGCGCCCAGGCACATCGGACATGGCTCACACGAGGTGTACAGCTCGCACTCGAGCAACTCAAAAACTCCAAGCTTTGTGCATGCCTGTCGAATGGCCAGCACTTCCGCATGAGCGGTGGGATCGTTGGTGGAGGTGACGCGATTCACGTTCTCGGCAATAATTTTGCCGTCTTTTACGATGACGGCGCCGAATGGGCCGCCGTTGCTGGAGTTAACGTTCTCAACGGAAAGCTGAATGGCCCGTGCCATGAATGGATTGTTCATGTTAATTTGCCGCTGGGCCCTCCCGGATTCGGGTAAGTCAAAATTATGGTGCGTGCAAGGCCTCGCCAAAATTCCCCGCTGCCTCTTTAGCGCAGCAAGTATAAGCCCGGAGCGCGTTGAGTCAGGTTCGAATTATCACTTGCGGCCATTTGAAAAACTGCAGATGCCCTCAAGCCAGTTACTTTAAACTGAAAGGAGATAGCAACGGAGCTTCGCTGCGTACATGGATTTGCAAGCCTTTCTTTCCCGGCGCGTCGTAACCCCTGAGGGAATTCGTCCGGCTGGCGTGCTTGTCGAAGGAGAGATAATTCGCGAGATCGTATCGCTCGATCAAGTTCCGCCAGAAGCTAAAATTGTCGATTTCGGGGATGCGGCCATTCTGCCCGGACTTATCGACGCACACGTCCACATCAATGATCCGGGCCGCGCCGAATGGGAAGGATTCGAGACTGCCACGCGCGCGGCGACTGCCGGCGGATTTACTTGCGTTGCGGACATGCCGTTGAATTGCGTGCCGGCCACCACTAGTGTGGACGCGCTGGAAGCCAAGCGGGCTGCGGCGAAAGGCCGGTGCTGGGTGGACTGGGCGGCCTGGGGAGGAGTGGTGGCCGACAATCAGCAGCACATCAGCAGGCTTGCATACGCGGGCGTTCGAGGCTTCAAATGTTTTCTGGTCCATCCGGGCATCGATGAATTTACGATGGTTACCGAACAGCAGTTGCGCGAAGCCTTACCCTATGTTGCGCAAACAGGCTTGCCTCTTCTTGTGCACGCGGAGCTTCCCGATTGTATCGATGCAGCCACAAAGAATTTGGAAGAAGCCGACTGGGCCGAGTACCCGACGTATCTGCAGTCTCGTCCGGAAACGGCGGAACTCTCCGCGATAAAACTGCTGATATCGCTGTGCCGCGAATACAAATTTCGATTGCATATCGTGCATCTTTCGGCGAGCCACGCTCTTCCTGTCCTGCGCGCCGCCCGGTTTGAAGGGCTTCCCGTTTCGGTGGAGACTTGTCCGCACTATTTGCATTTTCAAGCCGAAGCAATTTCGCACGGAGCCACGCAGTTCAAGTGCGCGCCTCCGATTCGTGGCGCCGAAAATCGCGAACAGTTGTGGAGTGCCCTCAAGGATGGAACGATCGATCTGGTAGCCACCGATCATTCGCCCTGTCCGCCGGAAATGAAGCGCTTTGCGGAAGGGAACTTTCAGACGGCATGGGGCGGCATTACGGGTTTGTCTCTAGCGCTGCCAGTGATGTATACCGAAGCTCGCGCGCGTGGATTTTCTCTCATGGATATTGCGCGCTGGATGGCGGAAGCGCCCGCGAAATTGGTTGGCTGCGAACTTCAGAAGGGAAAAATTGCCCCAGGTTACGACGCCGATTTGGTGGTTTTTGATGAGGCCAGCGATTTTCTGGTGACACGTGACCGGCTTCATCACCGGTATGCGTTTTCGCCGTACCTTGGTGAAAAATTGAAGGGTGAGGTGAAAGCTACGTATGTTCGGCGTAGGCTGGTCTTCGCGGATAATGCATTCCACGGCAAACCAGAGGGGCGCGAACTTCCTGTTTAGCGTTCCGGATCGATGACATGAGTAACGACCGCATCGTCGGCAAACCTGTTCCGCGACTGGAAGGACGCGACAAAGTCACTGGCGCGTCTCGCTATGTCGACGATATGGAATTGCCGGGCATGCTTTACGGCGCGACCGTTCGCAGCCGTATCGCGCGCGGCAAAATAAAATCCATCAATTTTCTTCCTAAGGTGAATTGGGATGAATTTGTCGTCGTAACCGCGAAGGATATTCCTGGGAAAAATTGTATCGCGTTAATCGGCGAGGATCAGCCCTGCCTCGCTGAAGAATTGATCAATCATCCCGAGGAACCCATCCTTCTGGTCGCGCACTCAGACCGAAATCTTCTCGCTAAAGCGGTTGAATCCGTTTCCATCGACTATGACCCGCTTCCGCCCATCTTCACTATCGAGGACAGCGAGAAGCTTTCTGAAATTATTTGGGGTACGGATAACATTTTTAAAAGCTACCTCATTGAAAAGGGAGACGTAGAAAGCGCGTTCAAAAACGCCGATTACATTGTCGACGCGGAATACACCACCGGCGCGCAAGAGCAGCTGTACATCGAAAACAATGGGATGATCGCGGCTTTCGATCCACAACAAGGGATCACCGTGTGGGGCTCGTTGCAATGCCCCTACTACGTGCACAAGGCGCTGATGGAGTTGTGTGGCTTGCCGGAACATCGTGTGCGCGTAGTGCAAATGGAAACGGGTGGCGCGTTTGGCGGAAAGGAAGAGTACCCTTCGATGCTAGCGGCGCATGCGACGCTTCTGGCCATCAAGTCCGGCCAGCCGGTCAAAATGGTGTACGACCGGATGGAAGACATGGCCGCCACTACCAAGCGGCATCCTTCGCGTACGCATCACCGAACCGCGGTGAGCAAGGATGGAAAAGTTCTTGGCGGAGAAATCAAATTCACGATTGATGGCGGCGCATATAAAACTCTGACGCCGGTGGTGCTTTCGCGCGGCGCATTGCATGCAGGTGGACCTTATTACTGGCCCAGCGTGCGCATTCGCGCCAAGTCTGTGGCTACCAATGCTCCGCCACACGGCGCGTTTCGTGGATTTGGCGCGCCGCAATCGCTCTTCGCGATGGAGCGTCACATGGATTTCATCGCGCAAACCTTGGGGATTTCTCCCATCGAGGTCCGAAGATTAAACTTTCTCAAGCCCGGCCAAACTACTACCACGGAACAAGTCGTAAACGAGCAGATCGATCTCGGGAAGCTCCTTGATCGCGCACTGGAACTGTCCGATTACCGCGCCAAGAAAGAAACGTTGGTTAAGAAAAGTTCAGGCGCCATCAGAAAAAAAGGAATCGGCATAGCCGCTTTTCTACATGGCGCAGGTTTTACCGGTTCCGGCGAGCGTTATCTAAATTCGCTCGTCGGCGTGGAGACGTGCTCCGACGGAGCCGTACGCGTGTTGGTGTCGAGTACCGAATTTGGTCAGGGCACAAAAACTGTGCTTTGCCAGATCGCCGCGGAGGCGCTGGGAGTGCGCTACGAAGATGTAGGGATCGCGCAACCCGATACCCGGGAAGTTCCGAATAGTGGACCCACCGTGGCGTCACGAACCATCATGGTGGTGGGAAAATTGGTTCATTCCGCAAGTTTAGCAATCCTGCAGACGCTCAGGTCCGGCGGTTTACTGGGCGAAGTTTATTCGCCCGAAGAATTTCGCGCTGCCTGCCGCCAGCATGTCGCGCAGCATGGAGTGTTCCGTTCTCTTGCGCGCTATCAGCAAGCTGACGATATTTCCTGGGACGAAGAAAATTATCGTGGGGCCGCCTATGCGGCGTTTGCGTGGGCGGTTTACGTTGCGGAAGTAACCGTGGATCTCACTTCCTACAGCGTAACGGTGGACGATTTTGTTTGCCTGCAGGAGGTCGGCAGAGTTCTCCATCCGGTTCTCGCAGCGGGACAAATTATTGGAGGCGTGGCTCAGGGAATCGGGTTCGCGCTGTATGAAAAAGTTATTTGGGATAAAGGCCGCATGAAAAATGGTCAGATGACCAACTACATTATGCCCACTTCGGCCGACATTCCCCCGATTAGAGTTTTTTTCGAGGAGTTGGGTAACGTTCACGGAGCGTTCGGCGCAAAAGGAATTGGCGAGCTTCCCATGGATGGTCCCGCACCGGCCATCGTTAACGCCATTACCGACGCGCTGGGGGTCTCTTTTAATTGCATTCCGTTGCTGCCGGAAGATATTTTCGAAGCTGTGACGCCAAATAGTTCGCATGACAAGATGCCTGCGTTGGCGGGCTCTAAATAATGAGCAACGTTTCGCAAGCCGCGAGTAAATTGGATATCAGTCTGGTTGTGAACGGCACGGCGGTTACCATCCACGCTTTTCCGATGGAACGATTGCTCGACGTATTACGAATACAAATTGGATTGACGGGCGCAAAGGAAGGCTGTGGTGAAGGCGAGTGCGGTTCGTGCTCTGTGTTGGTGGACGGAGTTTTGGTCAACAGCTGCCTGATACCGGTGCTGCAAGTTTCGGGCGCGCATGTCACCACAATTGAGGGCCTGGCTAATGACAAGCGTTTGCACGAGCTGCAACAGGCTTTTCTCGATTGTGGCGGCGCGCAGTGCGGCATTTGCACTCCGGGAATGATCCTAGCCGCAGTTCATTTGTTGAACAAAATCCCGCAACCCAGCAGCGCGGACATTCGCGAAGGATTATCCGGCAATCTTTGCCGTTGCACCGGTTACATGCAAATTTTTGAAGCGGTCGCGGAAGCCGCGCGCCGAGGTATGGAATGAGGTCGCACCCAGGCGACTACGAACTTGTAGCTCCCAACAATTTGCCGTCGGTACTTTCGCTGCTCGCTCAGCAGCCAGGAACCTGGCTGCCAATTGCCGGTGGTACCGACTTAATGGTGCAGTATGCCGCGGGCCACCTTGCCGCGCGAAAGTTGGTCAGCATTTGGAATTTGCCCGAACTTCGTCGCATTGAAAGTTTCCCCGGCGAAATTCGCGTTGGAGCCGGATGCACCTATACAGATTTGATACAGAATGCGGATGTGAGTCGCGTTTTTCCACTCTTGACTAGCGCTGCGCGGTGGACCGGCGGAGTGGCGAATCAGAATCGTGGGACGCTTGGAGGCAATATCGTCAATGCTTCGCCGGCCGCAGATTCGCTGCCCGCATTACTGGTGTATGGAGCGGAGTTGATTTTAGTTTCGGTTCGCGGCGAGCACCGGGTACTTTACGAAAACTTTCACACCGGTTACCGAAAAACGCGGTGCGCCGCTGATGAAGTGATTCAGTTCATATGCCTTCCGAGACGGTTTTCGAATTATCGAGTCTATACGCGTAAGATTGGCGCGCGTAACGCTCAGGCCATCTCGAAAGTGTGTTTGGCGGCGCTGGGCCAAATCGCTGGAGGAGTGATCGAAGATATCCGCATGGCGGTGGGAAGCGTCGCACCGATTCCGTTTCGTTTGACAGAAACTGAAACAGTTCTTCGCGGCAAGAGAATCGGTCCAGAACTTATTATGCTGGCAAAGAAAACCGCGGCTAACGAAATTCAGCCCATCGACGATATTCGATCCTCCGCGAGATACAGGCGCGCCGTAACGGCCAATCTTGTGGCTGAATTTCTGAGTGGTTTCCATCAAGCTGGAAATAAAACGTCGACTGTGCTGGCACGTTGGAATTCCCTGCCACCAATAGGAGCGGCAGTTGAAATTTTCCCGTGCTGCGGTTCAAACTCCTGGGCACGACAGATGGCTGCTCTCAGACCGATAGAGGATGAAGGTAGTCTGCTGGCTGCGTCCGACAAAATATGGAGGAGTCTCACGGAAGCACATTGGATGGAGGCCTTCGCTCATCACCCGCGCATCGGACATTCGGACGCCCCTTCGAACGCTCCCGTGCGGTCGGCCCAGTGGTCCAGCGAAGAGCAGCAAAAAGTTGGCGCGGCTGCGGACCACCTGCTCACAGCGTTGGCTGAAGGCAATCGAGCTTATGAGCAGCGCTTCAATCGTATTTTTATCGTCTGTGCCGCGGGCAAGTCCGCGCAGACGATCCTGGATATTTTGCAGCAGCGGCTACGGAACGATGAACAGACGGAGCTCCAGGAATCCGCCGAGCAACAGCGTCAGATTACCAGCCTGCGCTTGAAGAAATGGATCTCCGAATGAGTCGAATCTCCACGCACGTCCTCGACGTTTCGTTGGGCAAACCCGCGAAAGATGTTTCCGTGCGCTTGGAGCGCCGCGAACACTCCGGCGATTGGCTCGTGCTATTTTCTTCGCGCACTGGGGCTGACGGCCGGTGTGCGCAATTACTGCCGCCAAACGAGAATCTCAGCGCCGGTGTGTACCGATTGAATTTCGATGCCGCTAGTTATTTTCAAGCTCAGGAAATCGCAACGCTCTATCCTCTTATAGAGGTTGCCTTTCAGGTTCTAGAAGGCGAATCAGAGTTTCATATTCCGCTGCTTTTGAGCCCGCACGGATACACCACCTACCGGGGGAGCTGATGGCGTGATCGCTTTGGCCGAAAATAAATATGGCAAGTCACGCATCCGCCTGGTCCAGGTGAAGCGTCGCGGCGATCGTCACGATTTTCGTGAATGGACGGTAGAGATTCTCTTCACCGGCGACTTTGAATCCTGCTTCGTCGACGGCGACAACCGCAACATTCTTCCCACCGATACCATGAAAAACACGGTTTACTCGCTGGCGCGCGAATCTTCGCAGACGTGCATGGAAGAATTTGGGGAAGAATTGGCGGAATTTTTCTTGGACCATAATCCACAACTTTCCGCCACGCAGGTGTCCATCTCTGAAAAAACCTGGGAACGCGTGTTGATCGAAGGAAAACCTCATTCCACAACATTTGTGCAATCGAGCGCCGAACTCCAGACCTCCGAAACATTGCGAGCGCGCAACGGCGCATCATCGGCTTGGTCAGGCCTCGAAAATCTTGTCCTTATGAAAACCGCCGGCTCGGAATTCGCCGGGTTCCTGAAAGATTCGCTAACTACTCTGCCGGAATCAACGGATCGTCTATTGGGCACCGCGCTACGCGCGCGCTGGAAATATTCGACGATGGAGGTTTCCTTCCGTACTTTGCGGAAGAGTATCCGGCAAATTTTGCTTGGCGTATTTGCGGGGCATGCCAGCAAATCCGTTCAGCACACCGTGTACGCGATGGGTGAAGCAGTTCTCCAGCAGATTCCCGAAGTAAACGAAATCGAATTGAACATGCCTAACCGGCATTGTCTGCTCGTGGATCTGTCGCGCTTTGGACAGGACAATCCTAATGAGGTATTCGTTCCCGTCGACGAACCGCATGGCTATATCGAGGCGCGCATTCGCCGCGAGGATTAAGGCTTAATGGAACATTCTGTGGCCATCGCGGACCGGGCGGAAAAAGTAATAGCTCGATGCAAGCGGTTAGCGTCCATCACCGAAACGTCAGGCGGCACCTGCCGTACATTTCTTTCTGACGCGATGCGCGAGTGCTACCGTGTAGTGGGCGAGTGGCTTGAGGCGGCGGGAGCGGAGGTGACCATCGATGCGGCGGGAAATTTGCGGGGATTTTATCCCGCTGCGCAAAGCGATGCGCCGCGACTGCTCCTGGGTTCGCATCTGGATACCGTACCTGATGCCGGCGCATATGACGGTGTGCTCGGAGTAATTTTGGCGATTTCGTTGCTTGAGATGCTCGAGGACCGCAAGCTTCCTTTCGCCATTGAGGTCATTGGTTTTTCGGAAGAGGAAGGAATTCGCTTCAGCACGCCGTTCATCGGCAGCCGCGCGTTAGTTGGCAAGCTCGATGACGAATTACTCAATCGCACGGACACAAATGGCGTCAGCGTTCGAACCGCTATTGAGAATTTTGGCCTCAAGCCCGCGGAAATTTCACAGGCCATCGTAAAAAACGACAGTCTGGCGTATCTGGAATTTCACATCGAACAAGGGCCGGTCCTGGAATCGTTGGGAATTCCACTCGGCGTCGTGGAAGGCATTGCCGGGCAGACGCGTGCCGAGTTTATTTTCCTCGGGCGCGCCAATCATGCTGGCACGACTCCCATGAATCTTCGCCACGATGCGATGTCAGGGGCTGCGGAATGGATCCTCGAGGTGGAGCGGGTGGCAAAAAGGGAAAAAGGACTGGTCGCGACGGTCGGTCGCATTGCAGCTACGCCTAACGCCGCAAATGTGGTCGCCGGCCAGGTCCGCGTAAGTCTCGATGTCCGCCACAAATCTGACAATGTGCGCGCCCGCGCCGCGGAGTTTCTTGCCGTACAGGCCGAGGAAATCGCCCATCGTTGCGGCTTAACGGTGGAGCAAAAAGTATTGTTGAACCAGCCGACAGTTTCCATGGATCCATTTCTGATCGATCAGATCGAGCAAGCTGCGGTAAAGGCGAATTGCAAAACGCATCGAATGGTTAGCGGCGCGGGTCACGATGCCATGATTCTCGCGGAAAACATTCCCGCCGCGATGATCTTTCTGCGAACTCCCGGCGGTGTCAGTCATCATCCCTCGGAATCAGTCAGTGTTGAAGATGTGGCCAAAGCCATGGAATGCGGGATGTTTTTACTAACTCAATTGGCGGGTTCAGCCGAATTTCAAAAAAGGATGGTCCGTGCATAACCTCGGTCAAACGCGCAGCTGCACGCGACAAACTTTTTTTCTTCTGACGCCAGACACATTCGTGCGCACCGTACTGCCTGGTATGAAGGCCTGCGGCGCAATCGTTCACGTCAGCCCTGCAGCAGGTGCAAAATTCGCGCAGTATACTGCTGAATTCGAATCCGGGGGCGAACTTGGTAGCACGGATTCGCAGCGTTTTATTTATGTGTTGGAGGGAAATCTTCAACTTGAAATCGACGGGCGAAAGAGTGAACTGGGAGCGAATGCCTACGCGTATTTTCCTGCGGGAGCACAGCACCGGATTGTCGCTGCGCGCTCCAGCCGCGCTGCTGTTATTGAAAAGCCGTACCAGCCGCTGTCTACAGTTACACCGCCGAAGTTGCTGGTTTCAACGGAAGACCAGATTTCTTCGCATGCTTTGGGAGACGATCCCACCTTGCAAGTGAAATGTTTGCTGCCGGATGAGATGGCCTTCGACTTCGCCGTGAACACTATGGTTTATCAACCGGGAGCCGCGCTCAGCATGGTCGAAATGCATGTCATGGAGCACGGGCTGCTGATGCTGGAGGGCGGGGGAATTTACCGGCTGGATGATACATGGCACTCCGTGACCGCGGGTGATTTCATATGGATGGCGCCTTGGTGTCCGCAATGGTTCGGCGCGATTGGAAAGACGCCGGCGAAATATTTGATCTACAAAGACTGGAACCGCCATCCGCTCGCTGGCGGGCCGCATGAATCTCGAGGTTGATAAGCATCGACTGACGTCGGAGATCGACGAACTCGCGCTGATTTCCGATGCGGAAGCGCCTGCGGTAACGAGAATTGTTTTCTCTCCGACAGATTTAAGAGCGCGGGCCTGGTTCCTGACGCGCTGTAAAGAAGCCGGCCTCGCCGTTCGTCAGGACGCGATCGGAAATATTTTCGCGCGATGGAACGGACGGGAACCCCATGCTGCGGCAGTTGGCACTGGATCGCATATCGACGCAATTCCAAATGCTGGAAAGTATGACGGCGTGGTTGGCGTCCTCGGGGGGCTCGAGGCCATCCGCGCGCTGCGGCAAAGCGGTTTTATTCCAACGCGCTCGATTGAGTTGATCCTTTTTACGTCTGAAGAACCGACGCGTTTTGGCATCGGCTGCCTTGGCAGCCGTTTGCTTTCGGGAAGCTTGTCATCCGATGCCGCGAGGAAATTAACAGATAAAGACGCCGCGTCCATCGAGCAGGTTCGGCGCGCGGCGGGATTCCAGGGAGAACTCGAAACCGTAAAATTGCCCGCTGGACATTACGAGGCATTCGTCGAATTGCACATCGAACAAGGGCCGCTGTTGGAACAGAAACAAATTCCGCTTGGCATTGTCAGCAAAATTGCTGCGCCATCCAGCTTTCGAATTTCTATTGAAGGAGCGGGCGGCCACGCCGGTGGCGTGCTGATGCCGGATCGCCGCGACGCGCTCTGCGCGGGCTCGGAAATAATATTGGCGATTGAACACCACGCGAAGAACAGCGGATCGACGGACACAGTCGCGACCGTTGGCATATGCGAAGTGTTTCCCGGCGCGGTCAACAGCGTTCCCAGCCGCGTCAATCTCAGTGTCGACATTCGTGACACAGATTTGCACCGGCGCGATTCCGTGATTGCCGCGGTGGACGCTTCGTGTCACGCGCTCGCGGCGAAACGCGGTGTCAATATTCGACAGGAATTGGTGAACGCGGATGCGCCAGGCGATTGCGCCGCTAACATTGTGGAAGCGCTGTCTGAATCATGCAGAAAACACGCACTGAATTTTCTGACCATGGTCAGCCGCGCGTATCACGATTCGCTATTTATGTCGCGCATTGCCCCGGTCGGAATGTTGTTCATTCCTTGCCGCAACGGTTACAGTCATCGACCTGATGAATATGCTTCTCCTGAAGACCTAGCGCGGGGAACCCTGGTTCTGGCGGAGACTCTGGCCAGTCTGGCAGGCTAGTCGTAAATCAGCGGCGCTGTGCCTTCACCAAAAAATGGCGCGTCTCGTTTGAAGTACTCAAGCTCCTTGGGACGCGCGAATTTTCGCGTAACGCGGCTTTAGCACCGAGTAAATAAACCGGCACCGCTGATCATATGGCAGGAAAGCGCTTTTCATCGCGTTGATAGTGATGATTTCAAAATCATTCAAGGTCAAACCGAAGGTTGTGGCTGCGGCCTCGAATTCCTTAGTCATGGTGGTGTCGCTCATCAGCCGGTTATCGGTATTCAAGGTCACACGAAATTTGTCCTGGTAGAGAATCTTGAAGGGGTGTTCAGCCAAAGTGCGTGCGGCCCCGGTATGTACGTTGCTGATGAGACAAATTTCCAGTGGAATTCGTTTGTCCAGAACATACTGCGCGAGGTCGCCGAGCTTCACGGCCTTTCCGCCGGCCACCGCGATGTCATCGATGAGTCTGGTCCCATGCCCGATGCGGTGGGCCCCGCAATATTGGATGGCCTGCCAGATGGATTCCTTTCCAAAGCCTTCGCCGGCGTGAATGGTGATGTTGAAATTCTGGCGCTGAATATAGTGGAAAGCATCAACGTGCTTTTTGGGAGGATATCCGCCTTCCTCGCCTGCCAGATCGAATCCCACCACACCACGCTCGCGAAAATCGACAGCCAATTCCGCCATTTCAAGCGAGACGTCCATATTGCGCATGGCGCAGATGATCAATCCGGACGCGATGCCGAAATCTTTTCGGCCGCGCTCCAGGCCTTTCAGCACCGCGGTCACGATTTGCTGGTGACTCAATCCTTTGCGAGTATGAAACACCGGCGCAAAGCGCGTCTCGAAGTAAATAATTCCATCCTGGCTTAAATCTTCTGCTTGTTCATAGGCTACCCGTTCGAGCGCTTCTTCTGTTTGCATGACCGCGATGGTGTGCGCGAAACCTTCCAGATATTTTGGGAGGCTTCCCTGATTGGCGCCTTGAAAAAACCATTGCGCCAACTCTTCGGCGTTTCCATTCGGCAGCTCCAAATAATTCACATCTCTCGCAAGCTCGATAATAGTTCTGGGGCGCAGCACGCCATCGAGATGCTCGTGCAGCAAAACTTTTGGAAGGCTTTTCAGTATTTCATTATCTAACTTCATGACAGCTCCGATTCTTCACTGATAGTCACGTTTCATCAAAATAGCATATCGTCAGGTAGCAAAGTTCGCGCGCGCCCTGCGTAGTCCACTTGCGTACAAATCGCTAGAGCCGTATCGTAGCCGCCACCGTTGCGTTTGCAGTTCACGAAACGCGAGACGAGACGAATGGCTCAAGCGCCGCAGATAGCTCCCGAAAGTTCCACCTATGGATTACGCCGCGAAGTGCTTTCACCGATGGAAACGCTGGCGCAATCCATTTCCACCATCGCGCCAACGACCACGCCGGTGGCAACTATTCCGTTGGTCTGCGCGCTGGCCGGGAACGGGACATGGCTGGCTTACGTGCTGGCCAGTGTCGCTATTTTGCTTGTCGCGGCGTGCATTTCAAAATTCGCGCGCTATTCGGCATCGCCGGGTTCGCTGTATACGTACACTGCAAAAATTATGCCGCCGGCGGTCAGCGCGGCATCCGCGTGGAGTCTGTTGCTCGCCTATATCGCCACCGGCGCGAGCGTGATTGGAGGCTTCTACTATTACGGCAATCTGCTCCTGCGCGACGCTACCGGCCACGCAACATCGGCCATTTTTCTGGCTTTATTGGTCACCGCGATCTCGATCTGGATCGCCTGGCGTGACGTCAAAATTTCCGCGCGCGTAATGTTGTGGATCGAAGCCATTTCCGTTTCCCTAATTCTCATCGTGGCCCTGCTAGTGCTCGTCCGCACAGGGTTTCATCTCGATAAAGAACAATTGCATCTTCGCGGGGTGACTGGCAGCGGCCTGCGGCTGGGCCTGGTGCTCGCTTTATTCAGTTTTGTAGGATTCGAAAGCGCCACGACACTCGGCTGCGAAGCACGCAATCCCCTCAAAACTATTCCCCGCGCCGTCGTTCAAAGCGCTCTTCTCGCCGGAGCCATTTTCACTCTGTGCGCGTATACCGAAGTGTTAGGGCTTCGCGTCGCCGGGAAGGATCTTGGCACGAATCAGGCGCCTATGCGTGTGTTGGCTGGGGTTGGCGGCGTTCCCGTTCTCGGATTGTTGATTGATGTTGGAGCGTTAGTCAGCATGTTTGCCGGAACGCTGGCCTGCATTACCGCTGCTGCACGCGTGCTGTTGCTGATGTCGCACGACGGACTCGCACACGACGCACTCCGCGCCGCACATCGCCGCAACGAAACGCCAGCCCGAGCACTCCTCGTCACTGGAATTGCCGCGGTGCTTCCCGTCGCGGTCCTGGCGGCACGAGGCGCTAGTGGATTGGATGTCTACGGCTGGATGGGATCGCTTGCCACTTACGGTTTTATCGTCGCGTACGCGTTGGTCTGCCTGGCCTTGCCCGGTTACTTGCGGGCGCATGGAAAATATAGCGCAGCCGCGCATGTTCTTTCCTGGTTTGCGTGTATAGCCATGATCCTGGCACTGATCGGGAATATTTACCCCGTTCCCGAGGGCCCGTATGGCAAACTCCCATACATCTACCTGGGATATCTTCTCGCAGGGATGCTGTGGTTTTTCCTGCGACGAAGAGAAAATAAATTAGCGGTGGTGTAGACGCAATCTGCGGCACATGGGGCTGCCACAGACGAACTCCGATTAAAAAATACAATCGCGAGTAGCGAAAGTTTGCGTTTACCTTGTACGTCGAAATGAAATAGTTTCCTCGGAACCAGTTTACTAAGTACGCGGGGTCCGGCGGGAGCCATTCAGACTCCTTCAGAGAATATTGGCAGGTTCAGGCAGCGCTTGCCGGAGCGCGTGTATTGGCGTTTTTGGTATGTCTCGGAGGAATTTAGAATGCGTAAGGTCGCAAGTAAGTTTTCCTGTTCTCATTTGCTGCTGTGTCTTTATATCTGCATGACTCTTTTCTTGCCCGCCGCTGCTTTCGCACAGCAGACTCTCGGCGGAATCACCGGCACGGTAACGGACGCTTCGGGAGGCGCAATCGCGGATACGCAGGTAACCCTGGTTGCCGACGCGACCAAGCTAACGCGTGTGCAAACCACAAATGGTAGCGGCAGCTACGATTTCGTTAGTCTGCCGATTGGGGCGTACTCGCTCACTTTTACGCATGATGGATTCGAAACGCTGGTCGTGCCTTCCATCGTGGTGCAAGCCGATCGAACCGCAACTCTGAACGCAGACCTAAAAGTAGGCGCGGTAGGCTCGACCGTGACCGTGGAAGCATCCCCGTTGATGGATTCGCAGGACACCACCAACGGCTACATTCTCGAAAGGGATGAGATCTCTTCCGTTCCGCTGTCCACCGGCAGCTTTACACCCAGAACCAAACCAGCGGCTTTTACAATTGCCCCTTCGGACTGGGCAACGTCAACAAGACTATTGGCAGCGCACGGCAAA
>Ga0073928_10002412_pt1 | contig 32284 bp, 30 predicted proteins | sample PaiPotPPA55metaG_FD_76969 | JGI IMG/M metagenome (GOLD analysis project Ga0073928, IMG submission 76969) | Iron sulfur acid spring bacterial and archeal communities from Banff, Canada, to study Microbial Dark Matter (Phase II) - Paint Pots PPA... ...
ATCGAGTCAGGCCACATCAGGTTGCGACTCGAAGCCGTGATGATCGTTGAGGTCGTGCACGGTGTCATCAGAACCCTGGAACCCATGGCGACCAAGAAGGCGATCCGGATCACGACTGACCTGGCCGCGGCCGGCCAGGTCCAGGCCGACGCGGGCAAGCTGCGTCAGATGCTCCTGAATCTCGTCTCGAACGCGGTCAAGTTCACGCCCGAAGGCGGTCACGTGACCATCGGGGCTCGGAGGCTCGCCGACATGGTCGAGATCTCAGTCTTAGACGACGGAATCGGCATCGCCGAGTCAGAGTTCGAGCACCTGTTCGAAGAGTTCCGGCAGGTTGACTCGGACATCTCTCGGGAGCAACAAGGAACCGGTCTCGGCCTTGCGCTCACGAAGCGTTTCGTCGAGCTCCACGGAGGCGATGTCAGGCTCGCCAGCGAGGTGGGAAAGGGCAGCGTATTCACGCTCAGCCTGCCCCTCGCCGCACACACCTCGGAAGTCGCCGGATTGAGTCTTGCGCTCCAAGACGTGGCGACGCTTCCTGCCGCCCGATAGATCACCTCGGAGCGTGACGCATCCTGCTTGGAGAGAGGGAGGCATTTCACCTCCCTCTCGTTGAACGCCGATCTCTCTGACGGGAACTAAGGAACCGTCGGCCGGACGCCGGCGGTTTCCTGGGCCTCGCGCGCGGCGCTTTCCGTGGCCTCGTGGGCCGCGGTCTCATTTGATACGAAGGGCGTCGTGGCGCTCGGGGTCGTCGGGCTCGGGCTGGCCGCCGTCGTGGCCGCGGCCGCGCTGATGACCGAGACGCTGTAGAGGGCGGCGCCGACCACGCCTCCCACCAGCATTGACCCCGCGATGGTGGCCGCTGCAACTGTCTTTCGAATGCCGTTCATTTGCATACCTCCTTGTTCATGTTTTTGTTAACGAGGACGTCTCGAGCGTCTGGTCCTAGATTGAGGTGACATCCTGGGCGAGGCGTGCGAGGTCGCTGTGGATTTGCCGTGACAGCAACTCTCAGCCAGCTCTGAGCTTTGGCTCATAACATCGGCGAGTAACGGCGTCGTGCGTGACGTTGTGGAGATGGGTTGCGGATTTCGGGAGGAACAGCTCACTGAGAGGACTGATGTGCTTGGCGGCGCTGGCGCTGCTGCTTGGCAGCGAGTCGTGGCCGCCCGCGAAACCAGACGCGCCGCTGGTCGGATTCAGCTACAGCCCGGTCGAATCGCTGGGGGCTGATCGCGTTCCAACCCAGGACCTGGCCACGCTTCTCGACACCACAGATCCAGATCTTGTGCGATTGCCGATCTATTGGGAATCGGTCGAGCCGGCGCCCGACACCCTGGACTTCTCATCCGTCGACGACCTGCTCGCCGTGATTCAGGAACACGACCAGATGGGCGGCCGGCAGACCCGCGTGGTGCTTACCGTCGGCGCGCGCAACTTTCTCTATCCGGAGCTGCACGAGCCGGCGTGGGCGGCTCCCCGCGAGCAGCCGCACCTCAATGCCCTCCAGTCGGCGGCTGCCTATCGAGCCTATTTCGACGGAAGCCTATTGCGCTATCGCGATTCGCCCCTGCTCTATGCATGGCAGGTCGAGAACGAACCGCTCGATTACGTGGTCAATGCATCGACCTGCGCTGACCAGATTACGGTCGAACAGCTTGCGTGGGAGATCTCCGAGGTGCACCAGCTCGACCCTGGCCGGACTGTCGTGACGACCACGTTCGACGGGTGGAACTCGACCATCGACATGCTCCAGCTCTACGCGCCACCTGTGGTCGCAGCCCTCCATGCCTATCCGAGCGGCCACCCGGACGAGATGCTTGCGGCGGGCGATGCGCTGGGCCTCGACCTCTACGTCGACGGGCCTTCGACACCGCTGCGGTTCACCAGCCCCGACCTGCGCAGCGTCTGGAAACAGCAGGCCCTCGACTTCTGGGCCGGGCAGGCGAAAGCCCAGGGCAAGCAGCTGTGGCTGGCCGAGATGCAGGCGCAGCCGTGGACCAGATCGTCCGCCTTCACGCCCGAGAACCTGTACGCGAGCGCCGCCGATTACCGGCAAGAGCCGCTGCGGGTTGTTCTGCTGTGGGGCGTCGCGACATGGCTTCGCGACCCCACGTGGATGACTGCGGGGCAGCACGCGATGTCGATCCTGCGCACCTAACCCAGGAAGTTCCCCCTCTCCCCGCAGGGGAGAGGGTCGGGGAGAGGGGCCGAGGAAGAAAATTGGGGTCAGATGCCGGGCTTGCGCGACACGATGGTGGCAAATCTTCGCGACTTCTCGCGTGTTGCGTCGACTGGATCGCTGGCGTCTGCCGCGGTGGCGATCGTCGTCATGGAAGGCGATCGAACGCCATGCGTTCCGATCTTTCAGAGAACCTCCCACATGAGCAGGCACGCGGGCCAGATGGCCTTGCCCGGTGGGCGGGTACACGAAGGCGAGAGCGCGGAGGAGTGTGCGATACGTGAGCTTCACGAAGAGCTTGGGCTCGGCGTCAGCCATGACGACATCGTCGGATTGCTAGACGACTTCGACACGCGATCCGGATTCACAATCACACCTGTTGTCATCTGGACCCACGAAGAGACGGCTGCCCTCCAACCGTCGAAGTTCGAGGTCGCGGAGCTCTATGTCATCGCGATCCCTGAGCTCCGAGCCGCGGTCTCGAGCGCGAAGCCGGACCAGGCTTTCTCACTGAGGCTGGAGCGCGTCGAGGTGTTTGCTCCGACTGCAGCGATCCTCTACCAGTTCAGCGAGGTGGCGCTCGATGGCCGTCCGGCGAGGGTCACCGGTTTCTACCAGCCACCCTTCACGCACCGTTGAGGGTTTCGGGGGTTACCTGAGCTCTTTCGCGACGCTCGCGATCGCCTTGTCGAGCACTCCGACCATGCGGTCGATCTGCTCCTCAGTGATCACAAACGGAGGAGACATCGCCAGCACGTCGCCAGGCAGCGGGCGAACGATCACTCCTTGCTCGAGCGCGTCCAACCAGACGCGTCGCGCGACACCGAGCGAGGCATCGAAGGACTCTTTCGTGCCTCGATCGGGCACGAGCTCGATGCCGGCGACCAGGCCGAGGCCGCGGACGTCGCCAACGATCTCATGAGACCGGAGCTCCTGGAGGCGCTCCTGGAGATAGGCGCCCCGCTCGGCCGCCCGCTCGACCAGGTGCTCCTCTTCGAGGATCTGGAGGTTGCGCAGTCCAACCGCGCACGCGGTGGGATGACCGCTGTACGTGAACCCATGGGCGAACGGGCCCTTCGCGGACTTGAGCGTGTCGTGAACGGAGCGTGTGAGCATCACCCCTGACAGCGGGAGGTAGCCGCTGGTCACGCCTTTGGCGAAGATCATCAGGTCCGCCTGGACGTTCCAGTGCTCGAGCGCAAACCACCGCCCGGTCCGCCCAAAGCCCGTGATCACCTCGTCAGCGATCAGCAGCAGCCCATGCCTGTCGCAGAGCTTGCGGAGCAGGGGAAAGTAGTCTGCGGGCGGCACGATCACGCCGCCGGCGCCCTGCACCGGCTCGACTACGACGGCGGCGACAGTGTGCGCGCCCGCCTTGAGCACCACGTCCTCCAGCGCCTTGACGTAGCCGGCGCCGGGAGAGCCCTCACCCGAAAACCGGTACGGATCGGGCGATGGGGCGTGGAGGAACCCCGGAGCGAGCGGCCCAAATCCCTTCCAGAAGTTGGGCAGGCCCGTGGCGCTGGTCGCGCCGTAGGTCAGGCCGTGGTAGTCGCGAAGCCGAGAGATGATGTTCACCCGCTCCGGCTCGCCGCGGAGGTTCCAGTAGAGGCGCGCGATCTTGTACGCGGTGTCGTTGGCCTCCGCGCCACCAGACGCGAAGTAAGTCACCTCCAGGGCGCCTGGGGCCAGCTCAGCCAGCCGGGCGGCGAGCTCGATTGCAGGCGCTGTTCCGAAGCCGCCGTACGCCGAGCTGAACGCCAGGGCCTTCATCTGATCGGCCGCCGCGCCGGCGAGCTCGGCTCGCCCGTAGCCGACGTTCACGTTCCACAGCGACGCCATGCCGTCGATGTACTCGCGCCCGTCGACGTCGGTCAGAGTCGCGCCTTCACCGCTCGCGAAGATCAGCTGAGGGATGGTACCTGGCGGCGCGTCCAGGTCGCCCTGGGGGTGAAGCCAGTGCGTCCGGTCGAGCTCGTAGAGGCGGCTCGAAGTCTCGAGCGGCAACGGTTTGGCTTTCACTCGGGCAAGGATAGGCGCTGCCGCATGCGGTGTTTACGGTGCGCCACCAGCGGCTCGCCGGCGGCAGGGGGGCCGCCGCCGCGAGCACTGGAGGGTCGGAGCACGCCGCTCCGTTGGGGTGCTCTATTTGTATCGCTTCGCCCTGGGGCTGTCGCCATGCCGGGAGATGGCTTGCAAGCCATGCAAACGCGGGGTGTCAGGCGCCGCGGGGAGGGGTCGGGACGCGCTGACCGACCCGGTGGCGCAATCTCAATAAACGTAGATGACCGACCGGCGAAGGACGAAACACGAGAGGGTGCCGCCGATTGCGAGCAGCGCTAGCATGCCGGCGTAGGCGCCTCCACCTTGCGGATCGGGCCCAGTCTGACCCCCGAACTGACTGGTGAGCCACCAGTAGAAAGCCTCGAGGCCGACCACCAGCAAGGTGAGCAGAGTCGTGTGCAGCTGCCTCACGCGCAGCGCGGCGTATACGTAGGGAATCCAGGTGAAGTAGCCAAGGGTGAGCAGGGGGATCAGCGCCCAGAAGATGCTCAGGCAGGCGGTCAGCCTGCCAGGTCGACGCCGTGCGGGCGCATCTCGATGTTCACGCTGACGCGAGCTGCGAATCGAGGCGACCGCGCAGGTCCGCAGCCGTGATTGCCGCTTGAGACACGACCTCGCCGGCTTCGTTGAACTCGCCCAGAGAGGTCGAGTCACGTCCGGCGAAAATCGCCAGGCGGTGACGTGATGGCCCCCCTTCGCTCGGACGGATGATCTCGATCGTTCTGACCAGCGTTTCGCCGTTGTCATCACCGCCCTGCGGGAGATCCGTCCCGCATGCCCAATTGCTGACCTCTGCGGCTGCCCGGGCAGGCAGGCACAGCGCAAACTCGTGCACTCCGGTGGCCGGCGTCCGTTCGAGGAGCACGACACACCTCAAGACGGGCGGCGTCTTCGATTGGGGCCAGATCTCTCGCGCGGCCGATGAAGAAATCCTCGCGCTCACGGCGGAGATCGCCAAGGGCTTTTCCCTGGGCCGCGCCGTTCCCGGCGGTAGCGTACAAAATTAGTCTCATGGCGATTCCAACAGCGGAATTTGGGCGTACCGGGCACAAGAGCAGCCGCACCCTGTTTGGCGCGGCGGCGCTGTCGCGAGTGACTCAAGAGGTCGCCGATCGCACGCTCGAGGTGCTGCTTCGTCATGGAGTCAATCACATCGACGTCGCGGCCAGCTATGGGGACGCCGAGCTGCGCATCCGCCCCTGGCTCAAGCGCGAGCCTGGACACTTTTTCGTGGCGACGAAGACAGACGCTCGAACCGCGGCCAAGGCGCGCGACGACCTGCACAGGTCGCTCGATCGGCTGGGCGTCGATCATGTCGATCTGTGGCAGCTGCACAACCTCGCCGATCCAATCGAGTGGGACATCGCGCTCAGCCCGGGCGGAGTCATCGAGGCTGCGGCTGACGCCCGCTCCCAGGGCATCGTGCGTTTCATCGGGGTCACCGGTCACGGGGCGCAGATCGCGGCCAACCACCGGCGCAGCCTGGAGCGCTTCGACTTCGATTCAGTCCTTCTGCCCTACAACTTCGTGACGATGCACCTGCCCTACTACGCGGAGAATTTCGAGGCGCTGCTCAAGATATGCGCCGAGCGGAACGTCGCAGTGCAGACGATCAAGTCGATCGCGTTGAGGCCGTGGCTCGGTCGAGAGCACACGCGCGCAACGTGGTACGAGCCGCTAGAGGCACAGGCCGACATCGACCTCGCGGTGTGGTGGGTGCTCGGGCGGCCGGGCGTGTTCCTCAACACGGCCGGCGACGTCGACTTGTTGCCTAGGGTCCTGGATGCAGCGGAACGCTTCGAAAAACGGCCGGGCGACGGCCACGTCGCCGCCATGCTGGAGCGCGCAAAGACCGCGCCTCTGTTCGTTTAGGTTCGCGCCTCGGGCTGCTTACTCGTCAGCGGTCCACTCGAGCTGCTGAGGCGGGGCGAGTCTACGCAGGACGAGACGCATGGCGCCGAACGCGACTGTGGCCAGGATGAGGACTGTTTGCATGCCTAACATATTTCCGAAAATCGCCCGTCCCGTCTTCGTGTCGATGAAACGAAAACCCCCGATGGATCTCGGGTGGGCCGATTACGCGGACTATTGCTGGTCCTGCAACGTCTGCTTGGCTGCGTGCAGCTGCCTGCGCAGCTCAAATGGATCGACGGCCGCGATCCTGACCGAGACCTCTGGTGGCGCGCCCGGCGAGTCGGACACGAACACCCCGCGGAGCGGCGATACGTCGCTGTAATCCCGCCCCACCGCGACCGCGACGTGCCACTCGGTCGTCTCCGCCTTGTGGGTGGGGTCGAGGCCGAGCCAGCTGCCGTCGGAGGACCCGATTTCCACCCAGGCGTGGCTGTAGCCCTCTGACTCGGCCTCGGGAACCAGGTAACCGCTGACATAGCGGGCGGGCCAGCCCAGGTGGCGGGCCAGAGCAATGAGGACGTGCGCGAAGTCCTGGCAGACGCCGACCCTGCGCTCCAGGATCTCCTCCAGCGTGCTCGACACCACGGTCGACCCCGGCAGGTACTCGAAACGCAGGCGGAGGTCTCGGTTGGCGCGTCGCAAGGACTCCCAGTCGCCTTCGCGCAGGCCCATCTCTCGAGCCAGCGCCTTGATCGCTGGCAGTTCCGGGACTCGCGGCGAGGGCAGCTGGAACTCGACGGTCGGGTTTCTCGACAGCAGATCCGGATCCCACGGGAGCGCCGCGGTCGCGATCCCATCGCTCGGCGAGATCGAGACCTGGCTCCGTGCCGTCACCCTCAGCTCCGAGTGCGGCGCCTCGACGCTCACAAGCCACGTGGGATTTCCGAAGTGATCCACCTGCGCATCCATTTCCGCCGCCGGCGTCACTTCTAGCAGGAACCTTTCGAGCCGAACACCATTGCGCGGCAGGGGCTGGAGGCGGACCTCGTTGCGGCTTCGCGACGCGTTGCTCTCGTAGTGGTGGATGCTGTCGTGCACGATCTCGTACTGGCCGCCGCGGCCGATCGGATGTGTCGCGGCCATCAGGACTCGACCCATGTGTCTTTCACGCCACCGCCGGCCGACGAGTTGACGATCCACTCGTCGGTCCCAGGCGCCACCCGGGTCAGCCCGCCTGGCATCACCCATGGGTCGACGTCCACGACGACGAATGCCCGCAGGTCGCACCGTCGCCATTCGAGATCGCCAGACGAAGCAACGCAGGGCAACCGCTCGATCTCGAGCAAGGATTGAGCCACCATCGCGCCGGGCGCCCGCTCGAGCGCCGCGCTGATCGCGGCGCGCTCCTCACCGCTTGCGACCGGGCCGAAGACGATGCCCTTGCCGCCGCTGCCGTTGACCGGTTTGAAGACGTAATCGTCGAAGCGGGCCAGGACGCTTCGCCGGTTTGAGAGATTCTCGAGCTCGATGGTTAACGGCTGCTCGAGCATTGGCTGCTCGCCGAGGTAATAGCGAATCAGGGACGGAACGTATGGAAACAACCTCTTGTCGTCGGCGACGCCGCACGTTGGTGCGTTGGCGAGCACGACGCGGCCCTGCCGCCACGCGGCGAAGAGAAAGGGGATGCCGATCAGGCTGTCATCGCGGCCGCCCAGCGGGTCGAGGAACTCGGGTGAGTAGCGGTGGTAGATGCGGGCGACCGGCACGTTGGCGCCGTCCCTCCGCAGCCAGCAACCGCGATGGCTCGCGACGAGGTCTCCGGCCAGCACGACAGGGATGCCCATGAGGCGCGCCAGCTCGCAGTGCTCGTAGTAAGCCGCGTTGGCGGGGCCGGGGCTGAGGAGCACGGTGAGACCCTTATCGGCCGAGCGGTGCTCCAGCGCGGCCAGCAGGCGGCGCGGGTAATCGCCAAGAGCACGTGGGTGGACTCCCGCCAGCAGTTCGGGCGCCAGGTCGGCGAGCGCGCGTCTCGATGCGAGCGCATAGCTGGCGCCCGACGGCACGCGCAAGTTGTCTTCCAGGACCAGCCAGCGACCCGCGACCCGGACGAGGTCGACCCCCGCGATGCAAACCTGGCCCGGGCGCAATGCCGCGGGTCCTCGGCAGGATCGAAACCAGGAGCTCGAGCCATAGACGAGCGACGGCGGCACGAGGCCTGCTCTGAGGATCCGTGCGTCGCCATACGAGTCTCTGATGAACTCGTCGAGGGCTCGGACCCGTTGAGCCAGGGCCCGCTCGAGCCAGGCCCACTCTATCGAATCGACGATTCTCGGCAGCGGGTCATATGGGATCGGTCGCTGCACAACCTCGCCCGCGACTGAGACTCCGAAGTGCACCTCGTTGCGCGCGAACCACGCGGTCGTTTGATCGGCGAGCCGCTTGCGCTCTGCCGCCGCGGCCACGGTCAACGGAGCCTGGATGCCGCCACGTAACGGGGCGATGACCGACTGATCCGGGAGCGCCTGTACCATGCTGTGGGCACCTTGCGCCGGAGGTGGATTCACGCATAAGGTCTGGGCCGCACGAGGCGCGCGACGCATGTTGGTATGGACAGAACAAAAGACGGCGCGGCGAGGATGCGCCGGCGGCTGCAGGTCCTGGGCGCTGCCGGCTGTCGGCGCGAGACAGAGATTTTCGAGGGGCGCGCAGGTAGATCCGCGGCGCCATCTGATATACCTCGTAGAGGGATGGCGGGCAAATGAGCGACACGACGCCAACCGACGCAGCGGAAGTCGACGAACCGCTGCCCGGCGAGCGGCAAACCCGCCTGAGTGGGGCCTGGACGGCGATCGTCATCGGCCTGGTCGCGCTGGTCGTGATCCTCGTTTTCATCCTGCAGAACCAGGCGACCGTCGAGGTGACATTCCTCGTCTTCAAGGGCCACCTCCCGCTCGCGGTGGCGCTGCTGTTCGCGCTGATCCTTGGAGCCGTGATCGTAGTCGCCTTCGGCGCGGCCAGAATCCTGCAGCTCCGGATGGTGGCCGGCCGGGCGCGGCGCAAGTCACCGAGCCCGTCCAAGTCGGAGTGACGGAGCCCGCCAAGCCCGCCTCCGTGGCCAGGCAAGGCCCGAAGCCCAAACCCGGTGACCCGGAGGTCACCGACACGAAACCCACCGAGCCCAAGAGCGCGCCGGTGGTTGAGGCAGGGCCGGTGGCCGTCCATGTGGACTCCGGCGAAGTCAAGGTGGTGGTCGCACCTCCCGGCAGCAAGGGATTCGACCGTCGCCTGTACAGGTTGATCAACGGCCTGCCGCACTCCAATACCAGCGACCGCTACGTCAGCGTGCTCTCAGACCTCGGCGAAGGCCTGGGTTGGGTGGCCGGCGGCATCGCCCTGGCGATACTCGGCGGTCCCAAGGGGCGCCGCGCCGGGGCGGCGAGCGCGGTTGCTTCGCTCGCGGCGACCTATGTCGTGCAGACCCGGGTCAAGCCCATCTTCCGCCGGGTGCGCCCATTTGTGAATCGCGAAGCTCGAGTGGTCGGGATCCGTCCCGCCGACCATTCGTTTCCGTCTGGCCACACGGCCTCATCCTTTGCAGCCGCCACCGCGCTCGCGTTCTTCTATCCCAGGGCCGCGCCGCTCGCGTACGGTGTCGCCACAGCAGTCGGCGTCTCGAGGGTGCATCTCGGCGTGCACTTTCCCAGCGACGCCGCGGTGGGCGGAGTGATCGGGATCGGGATTGGCACCTTCAGCGCCTGGGTGTTCAAAAAGCGGGGTAGGCGCTAGGTCGCTAGGTCCCAGCGGGCGCGTGCTCGGCTTGGTGCACTTTGGACTCATCGGCCCGCTTAGGCCCATTCGCGAAAGCTCGATCTGTGACTCGCCGCAACGAAAGCACGAACGTGATCCAGGCCACAGCGATGAGCACTCCCGCAAGGACATCGGTCGGCCAGTGCGTCCCGGCATAGATCCTGTCCAGGCCGACAGCCACCACGATCGCTGCCACAACCACCCAGCCGACCGCCCTTGCCCACCGCGGAAGATACCTGTGGCCGAGGCACAGCAACAGCACTGCCGCGCTGATCGTGATGAAGATCATGTGCCCGCTGGGAAAGCTGGTCGATCCGGGATGCTCGGTCACGCGAAGGATCTGGCCGACGACCGGCCGCGGCCGGTTGACCAGGTTGACGATGGCTTCGTACCAGAGGCCACCGGCAAGGGTGGCAAGGGCCAGGAACCACGCGCGACGGTTCAACAGGAGCACGAGGAGGATCACGACTATCTGCATGGGTACCCCGCCGGGCCCGCCGAGCCAGGTGAAGAAGGGGAACGTCAGCGTGAGCGGTCCAAGGTCGGTCGCCTGGACGTCGCGCTCGACAGTCGCGTCCAGCTGCAGGTAGGGATGCATCACGACGATCGCCGTGATCACGCCCACAACGACCGCGGACGCGATAGCGACAGCGAGCATGGGAACCCGGATCATGACGTCGCCCGCGGGCGGCCTCGAAACCATCGGAAGCTCGGCGAAGGCAGCCAGCGCTCGGGGAGCCAGAGCACGAACGCCGACCAGCCGATGCCGAGCAGGACGCCGCCGATCACGTCGCTCGGCCAGTGGGCGCCCGCCCAGACCCTCGCGATGCACGTGAGAATGATCACCACGACGGCAAGGATCCAAAGGACCGGCCGGAGCGCGGGCCTGGTCTTCGGAGCGAGGGACACCGCGATCATGAAGGCCATCCAGGTGAAAAAGACCGCGTGCCCGCTTGGAAAGCTGAAGCCGGTCGTGGGTGACAGGATGTGGACGAGGTCGGCGGGCGGGCGCTGCCGCGAGATGATGAGCTTGATGATGTTGTCGAGCAGGCTCGAGACGCTTCCGATCAACATCAGCCAGCCGGCGCGGCGCTCATAGATGAAGAGCGCGACGATCGCAACGGCACCGATCAGCACCTGCCAGATGCCGGCGCTGGCGTTGATCAGCTCCATCGGATAGACGATGGGTCCCCAGTTGAGCTGCTGGATGAACGTGGCGATCGGCACGTCGAACGAAAGCACCTGATTGGCGATGACGAGGTACGTGTCGATCGCAAACAGGACGAAGACGACGAGGGCCGTGGGACCGAGCCAGCGCCTGGCGGTCGGCCCAGGGCGCCCGGCGATGACCTCCGCAACGGCCTGCTTCGGTTCGGCGAGTGGTGCGTTGGCGTCGTTGGGTTGCGCGCTCACCTCGGAAGGATCACCTGCAGCGCGCTCAGCTCTGCCGTGATCGTCGCCGGCGTGCGACCGAGCTGGGCGTTGTCGGCGTAGATCCGCACCTTCGGCTTGGTTATGACCTCGAGCTTGCGGAACTTGAACACCTGGCCGAGGCCGCCCTCTTTGTGCTTCGAGAGCACGGCACGAGCGAGCACTCTTTTGACGATGTCCGTGCGACTTCTTCCCGCATGCACAGAGAGCTCGAGGTACGGGTCCTGAGGAGTCTTGTCGCTCACTGGCATTTGCGACCCGATCGAGGTTGTGTTCGTGAAAACGAGCGACATGCAGGAGCCGCTGCCCCTGATGTCCCCGGTGAGCTCGTAGGTGAACGGCCTCGCCTCGGCAATGTGTTTCACGTCCTCGGCAAAAGCCCCGAAGGCCTTGTCCTTGGCCGACTCACCCGCCGCAATCGTCTCGCCGAAGAGCCCGATCGCGGCCGCTTCCAGGAAGATCTTTCCGTTCAAACGGCCCAACGTGATCGGATGAGGTTTTCCGGTCTTGATCACCCGAATGGCCGCGTCGACGGTGGTAGGCAGGTGGAGCGACTTGGCGAAGTTGTTGAAGGTGCCCAACGACAGAATGCCGAGTGGATGCTTTGAATCGACCAGCTTCCGGACCGCCCAGCCGATGGTTCCATCGCCGCCCGCGACGATGATCAGAGCGGTCGGCGCGACCAGCTTTTCGAGATCCATCTTCGGATCGAACTCGACGACCAGGCTGCCGTCAAACGCCTTGCGCAGCTTGGCCTCGACCTCAGGCGTCATCGAACCCGCCTTCGAGCTGAGGATCAAGAGGCTGGCTGCGCGTTTGGCGGTGCTTTTCGGTGGATGCGTGGCTGTGCTCATGCGACTTGCCTTACCGGGAGAGCCGCGGCGACCGCTCTCATCCCGTGGTTGCGCCCATCAGCTTGATCCAGCGCGCACAGGCGAACGAATGAAGGCCAAGCGCCACAAACCCCAGTGCGACGATGCCCAGCAGAACGCGCCCGAAGGGCTGGGCCAGTAGGAAGACGAACGCCCCGCCGAAGCCTTGCGCTTGGGACGGGTCGTGATGGATGCCCGCCTGCACGACGAACCACCCAATGACCAGGAAGATCACGCCTCTGGCGAACATCCCGAACCGCCCGAGCTTGATAGCCAGGTCCCGCGTGCGGGGGCTCATCTCCGACCCTTTCAGGTCTTGTGCGAACGTGGCTCGATAGGACTCCATGAACTGACCCAGGCCAACTCCAATCACGACCAGACCGATGAGGATGGTGAGCGCGCCACCGGCGGGATGGGTCAGGACTGAAGCAATCGTGTTCTTCGTGCCGTCGTTTGTCGTGGCGCCTGACCCCGCGAGGAGCTGAAGGGCGAAAAAGACGATCGCCGCGTAGGACAGGGCGCTGCTCACGAATCCAAGCCTTGCCATGAAGCCCGAGGCGTCGCTGCCACGGTGCAGCGGGTCGAAGATCGCCCTGGTGAAACCCCACAGCGAGTAGGCCGCCAGGCCGATCGCCGCGATGATCAACACGAACTTTCCGAAGGAATTGCTGACGAGTACGACTAGGCTACCGGTCAGATCGGTGGCCTGGCCCCCCGGCATGCTGAGGACGATTCGTAAAGCCAGCAGTCCCATGACGGCGTAGAGCGCCCCTCGGACGGCATAGCCCAATCGCTCGAGAAATGCGAGCATTGGGTTGGCCGCCGCTCTCTTGACTGCATTGGCGCCGCCGTGAACAGCTGCCATCTCAGGCCACCTCCTGCAAGGTTTTCTTCAGCACACGCACATCCAGGCGTGAGTTGGATCGGTCAAATCACGTCCTCCATCGTCTCGATCTAAAGCCGGAAGACGGTTCAACTCCGATACCTCACAAGAACGCGCAAGCGTGGCCGCATACGCGTAGCGCGCGTCCGGTCAGCGCTCGTGTTGGTGTAAGGCAAAGCTCTAGTCACGGTGCGCTGAATCAGATAACAATCGCCGTAATACGCAACCGTTGACCTCACCGGCCGAAGTAGGGAGCGCCCCGCGCCGCTGGGGTATCTTCGTCCGATGGCAGTGGGGCGGGCGCCAGTCTCAGAGGAGAGCTGGTTTCTGACGCCCTCGGAGCGCAACAACGATTCCAGCCTGCTGGACCGGCGGCGCTCAGACGGATTGGCCTGGAGTACAGGCAACCATGTCGAAACGCTGGTTCACGGAGCTGTGTACTTCCGCAGGTTGTTCGAAGCGATTCGCGAGCTGGGCGAGGGTGACCGCCTTTACTTCACGGACTGGCGCGGTGACCCTGACCAACTCCTGACCGACGATCCGGATTCCGAGATAGGTGCCGTTCTCGCGGCCGCCGCCCGGCGTGGCGTGTCGGTCAAGGGATTGCTCTGGCGCTCTCACATGGACAGGCTGGGCTTCAGCGCCAAGGAGAACCGCCACCTCGGAGAGGTCGTCAACTCCGCCGGTGGCGAGGTCCTGCTCGACCAGCGCGTGCGGCTCGGCGGCTCCCATCACCAGAAGCTCATCGTCATCCGTCACGCCGAAAGAACGGAACGCGACGTTGCTTTCGTCGGCGGCATCGATCTCTGCCACAGCCGGCGGGACGATGCCGACCATCACGGTGACCGCCAGCATCAGACGATGGCCCCGGTTTATGGAGCGAGGCCTCCCTGGCATGACGCGCAGCTGGCGGTCCGTGGCCCGGCCGTGGCGGACCTGGAATTCTGCTTTCGCGAAAGATGGGATGACCACGGACCGCTGAGCCGCGATCCGCTCGGTCTCATGCATGACCTGCTCCGCCACACGCATCGCAAGGCGAGCGTCCTGCCGCCGATGCAAGCCGACCCTACGCCTTGCGGAACGCAATCGGTCCAGGTCCTGCGCACCTATGCGCGCAGGCACGGAGGCTATCCGTTCGCGCCCCGCGGTGAGCGCAGCGTCGCCCGCGGATTTCGAAAGGCGATTGCACGCGCGCGCCGGCTCATCTACCTCGAAGACCAATTTCTCTGGTCCAGCGAGGTGGCGGAGATCTTTGCGACCGCACTGATGGCGTGTCCGACCCTGCACATCATCGCCGTGGTTCCGAGATTCTTTGACCAGGCCTCAACCCTCACTTTGCGACCTAACCAGGTCGGACGCGAGCAGGCGGTGCGCGTTCTTCTCGATGCGGCTGGCGATCGGGTCGCCATCTACGACATCGAGAACCTCGCCGGTGTCCCTGTCTACGTTCACGCCAAGATCAGCGTGATCGACGACGTCTGGGCGTCAGTCGGATCGGACAACTTCAATCGGCGGTCGTGGAGCCACGACTCCGAGATCTCGTGCGCCGTGATCGACGACGAGCGCGATTCTCGCGAACCTCTTGATCCGGCGGGCCTTGGGGACGGCGCTCGAACGTTCGCCCGAAACCTGCGGCTGCAGCTGTGGCGCGAGCATCTCGGCCGCGCGGAGGGCGACGAGCGTGGCTTGCTCGATCCCGCCGAAGCTATCGCCACTTTCCGGAACACGGCCCAAGCGCTGGAACGCTGGCATCTGGAAGGGGCCAAAGGTGAGCGGCCGCCTGGGCGCCTCAGGCCGCATCCCCGAATCCAACCCTCGCAGACCACCAGGCTCTGGGCTGAGCCCTTCTACCGCACGATCTACGACCCCGATGCGAGGGCCCCCGACATGCGCAGGCGAGCCGAGTGGTAGCGCTTCGCAACTGAAAGTTTGCTGACTTTATTACGTCCTCTGGCCCAGGCTCGTCCGCACTGACAACCCCTCGGCGAGAGTCAAGCCTGATCGCCGGCGGTGGTTCCGAAATGTCGTCCAGGAGAACAAACAGATGCGAAGCATGCTTTTCAAAATCCGGTTTGTAGGGATCACCGGCCTCGTTCTGCTGGCGGGACTCTGGCCCGTGGCGGCCGAAGCGGCGACCGCGCCGGGTCTGAGTTCGGCGTCGAGCTTCGCGATATTGAGCGCTGCTCCAGGTGGCGGTGGGGCTGTGACGTGCACCAACGCGAATATCACGGGAAACGTGGGCTCGTCTGGGCTCGCGGCCTCGGTCGTCCAGACCTCGTGCACGGTCAATGGATCGATCCTCGCTCCCGTCTCCGCTCAAGTCGTAAGTGACTTCAACACCGCATACGCCGCGTACGCGGCCATCCCCTGCGATCAAACGCTCACCGGCACACTCGCGAGCGTTTCGCTGCCGCCTGGTGTCTATTGCTTCACCGCAGCAGCGACTTTGACAGGCACGCTGACGCTCAACGGGCCCTCGAGCGGGACCTGGATCTTCAAGATCGGGACGGGCGGCACGGGCGCCCTCACCGGCACCAGCTTCTCGGTCGTGATGGCGGGCGGCGGGACGCCCTGTAACGTCAACTGGTGGGTGGCCCAGGCCGCGACGATGACAGACTCGCAATTTGCCGGGACCATCCTTGCGGGCGCGGCCATCACGCTCACGCGTGGAACTTTCAGCGGCAACGCTCTTGCGGCAGCCGCGGTGACGCTAACTGGCACAACGCTGGTGGGCTGCGCGGGCACGACGAGCCACGGCAAAGGAAAGCTGAAGGAACACTGCAACCAGGGCGTCGGCAACGGACCTGAGGGTTGCGATCCAGGGAACTCAAACCAGGGCAACCCGGCTCGGTCCAATGACGAGCTTGGCGGCACACCGGGTGATCCCGGCCGGCAGGGCGGTAACGGCAAACAAACCAGCCTCGCGGGACCGATCGCTGTCGCCGGCGGCAGCACCGCCGCCGTCGCCGCAAATGTCGAGGTCAAGCACGGTGCGAGCGTCGCGCTGGTGAGTGCCCCAACCAAAGTCAACGGCCACGGCAAGGCCAAGGGCAAGACCAAGTAATTGCAAGCGGCCGAAACTCAAGTCTCAATTGACGCCACGAGCCTCCGCGCCCTGAGCCTCGATTCCAGGATCGGCTTGCTTCGCAGGCGGCGGCGGCGCAGCCTGCTCAAGCAGCTCGTCGCCTTCATCGGGCCCCTGATGCTCGGAGGATCGATTCTCCTGCTGCTTGCAGCGGCCGGAGTCGTTGCCAGCGCGCGCGGCGGCTAGCCGGCTGCGCTCATCGGGTCAGCATGCGTGTCACTGGCCGCGACAGATGAGGCGATCAACTCGAGAAGCTGGAGCGCGGCGTCGTGCCCTCGGCCGGCTCGAACGGTAAGTCCCTCGAAGCTCAGCCTGACGTCCGCGGCTGTCGGGTGACCAACACAACGAAGGGTGCCTGCAACCAGGCAGTCGCCGCCGTCGGCATCCTCGATCAGCCACAACGTGCACAGCACCGCACGCCGCGCCGTAACCGGACGGGCCACCGTGAGCCGGGTGTGCCGTCCGACCGCGGGAAGGTGGTCGGCATGGAGGCGCACCGGGCTGTGCTGGCGCTCGATGAGCCACTCGCGGACATCGGCCAGGTCGGTCGAAGCGAACATCTCCGCCGAGACACGAGCCACCAACATCGGGCGATCCTCTTGCATGGGGCCGACTGTATCGGCGCGAATGCAGCTGTGTCAGGTGGTGTTCGCACCAACCAACGAATCGAGGATGGTGTGAATCGCATGACCGTTGGGAATAGAGCGTGCTTCGGACATGAGTGAAAGCGAAATGGGACCAGGGCATACGGCGACGCTGGCCGCTGTCGGCCGCGCGATTCACGCCGAGAGCGAAAGACCGCTGGTGGCCGATTACCTTGCTCTTGGGCTGGCGGGAGAACCTGGCGCCACCCTGATGGCTCAGCTGAAGCAGCAGCTTCCCGACGCATCGCGCCAATCGTTCGGACTCGCTTTCGCGATTCGCACCCGTTTTGTTGAGGATGCCGTAGAAGCCGCCATCCAGGAAGGCATCCGCCAGTACGTGATCCTCGGCGCGGGCCTCGACTCCTTCGCCTACCGGCGACCGGAGCTCAGCGAACGCTTGAAAATTTTCGAGGTCGACCGGGCTGCATCCCAGGACTGGAAGCGCAGCCGCCTCGAGGCGATGGGCGTCGCGATCCCGCCCTCAATCGCGTTCGTCCCGCTCGACGCCGAGAAGGATGACCTGCGTGCCGGGCTGATCAATGCGCGGTTCGATTACTCCGCGCCGGCGGTCGTTTCCTCGATCGCGTTGACCCAATACCTGGCTCGACCGGCCATCGAGCGAGTCCTCGAGCTGGTGGACTCCTTCGCCCGGGGCTCTCGATTGGTGATCACCTACGTGGTTCCTGTCACCGAGCTGAGCGAAACGGCCGCCGCCGGCCTCGCCTGGACGATGTCCCAGGCGAAAGAGCGCGGTGAGCCCTTCGTCAGCCTGTTCCGCCCGACTGAGTTCGACGAGATGCTGACGCGAAGCGGATTCTCACGCATCGATCAAGTGGGCGCGCGCGAGCTCCTCCAGATGTATCTCGCCGACCGTCCTGACGCGGAGCTGACAGGAATCGAACGACTCGTTACCGCGTGGGTGTGACGCGCTCAGCGCACGGAATGCGCGACGCGGCCGCGGACCGGCCAGTCGGTGGGGTCTAGCTCGACCTCGTCGACATAACACCAGCCCCAGCTCTCGCCTGGTTCGAACGTCCTGATGATCGGATGCGCTGAGCTGTGAAAATGCGCGGTCGCGTGCTTGTGGGGGGAGCTGTCGCAGCAGCCGACGTGACCGCACGTCATGCACAGCCGGAGGTGCACCCACGAGCCGCCCATCCGCAGGCAGTCCTCGCAACCGTCGGCACTGGCGGTGACCTCGATGACCCGGTCGAGGTGGCTGCAAACTTCCATCGGTAGAACCAGCCTACGACGCAGCGATCGAAGTTTGCACCGCCCCTCCGGGCGGTGGCCAGCGGCCAGCGCCCACCTCCCATGCGATGGGGAGGCCAGGCGGGCGCCGTTCGCCGGCGCATCAGTCCTCATCGGGATGGCCTGTGTTTCCGAATGCGATCCGATCGCGAACCACCTGCGCCCGCCCGAGCAGCCGAGCGCGCTGCACCGCGTCCTCACCGAAGCGGTCCCGGATCGCATCGATCGCGGTCTCCAACCGCTCGTTGCGCGGCCTTATCTCGCCCGTGAACAGGCCCATCTGCCCGGAGTCCGCGCCGGTCAACCCTGCGAGGCCCACCCCGAGCGTACCGACCTCACGCCGCGGCTCGCGGGTGGCCAGCAGCTCCAGTGCAGCTCGATAAATCTCCTCCCCGGTGGAGATGGGCGCGGGCAGCGTCACCTGCTTTGAGAAATGCCCCGCCACCGGCCGGTACACAACGCCGATCGACACCACCCTGCCGCGCCGTCCGGCGCTGCGAAGCCGCCGGCCGACCATGTCCGAAAGACGCATCAACAGCTCTTCGAGCTCTCGCTGTGAGCTCGTCGCGCGCGCCATGACATGCGAGTGGCTGTAGCTCTTACGCTCCGCGCCTTCGAAGGTGCTGACCTCGAAGCCCCGCAGCCTTCGCAACCAACCCTTCGCGTGCTCGGGATTCCACCCTGCGCGATGGAGCGCCTCAGGGGTCGAGCGCAAGAATTCGAGTGGAGTATGGATCCCTGCGAGCTGGAGACGCCTGGCGCTGGCTTCCGCGATCCCGGACAGATCTGTGAGCCGTAGGCGTTCGAAGACCGAAACGAGGTTCGTGTGGTCGATGCTTTCGAGCCCGTCACGCTTGTTGAGGTTGGAAGCTTGCTTGGCCATCCAGATCGAGGTCGAGATCCCGACCGAGCAGGTGACGCATTCGCCGACCTCCTCGCGAAGCGCCTCCTTGATCGCAAGACCGACGCCCCTGGGACCGAGGCGCACCAGGTTCGGCGTTCCCGCGAGATTCAGCGACGCTTCGTCGATCGACATCCGCAGGACATCTGGGGTATGCCTCTCGATGATCTCCATGAGCCGGTCCGAGACCGCACGGTAGCGCGGCGGGTTTGGCTCCATGACCACCACCTTCGGAAAGATCGCTTTCGCCTCGAAGACCTTCATCCCGGTCTTGATTCCGAGGTCGCGCGCTTCGCGCGAAGAGGAGACGATCGTGGCGGCATTGGTGGCGTAAGCCGCGATCGCAAGCGGCCTTCCGCGCAGGCTGGGATCGTGCTGCTGCTCGATCGAGGCGAAGGCGCAGTTCAGGTCCACGACGAGGGTGGCCGGGTCGGCGGTGTTCAAGCCCAGCAGGTTGGCTCCGAGGTGCTCCCCCACAGCGAGCAAATGTTCGCACAGTTCGCACAAGACGCGACGCACCTGCCGCACGGGAGAATGTCGCCGTGAAATCGCGCGAGGTGGCGCGCATCGAGATGCCGGCGCCGCTCCGCCGGGAAGTGCGCCTGCTCGGGGACCTGCTTGGGCAGGTGCTCGCGGAGTACGGCGGCCCTGGCCTTCTGGAGGACGTCGAAAACCTCCGCCGCACCGTGATCGTCGCGCGCGAACAGGAAGACCAGGCTGCCGCGGCGCACCTGGTGGCGGCGTGGCCGATCGACCGGGCGGAGCAGGTGGCGCGGGCGTTCACGTGCTACTTCCAGTTGATCAACCTGGCCGAGGAGAGGCATCGCGCTCGCGCCCTGCGCGAACGGGATCGCGGGAAGGAGCCCCTCGCCGAGTCGCTGGAGCTGGCCGTGTCCGAGATCCGCGCAGGTCATGGGGAAGAGACGCTTCGAAAGCTCCTCGACGACCTGGTGATCCACCCCGTGCTCACCGCGCACCCGACCGAATCGCGCCGCCGGGCGGTTGTCGCCGCGATCGCGCGCGTGGGCGCTCAGCTCGAGGCGCTCGACGATCCGCGCGTCTCGGCTCGCGAGGAGCGAGACGCCAGGCGGCGACTGCTCGAGGAGATCGATCTTCTGTGGCGCACGGCGCAGCTGCGCAGCACTCAAGTTCGCCCGCTCGACGAGGTGCGCTCGGTGATGGCTATCTTCGACGAGACGCTCTTCAGCACCGTGCCCGAGATCTACCGCGACCTCGACGCTGCTCTGAGCCCGGATGATGCCGGCACGCGTCCTCCGATTGCGCCCGCCTTCATCCGCCTGGGCAGCTGGGTCGGGGGCGACCGCGACGGCAACCCTGCCGTGACCGCCGCGGTGACCGTGGAGGCAATGGAGATCCACGCCGATCACGTGCTGCGCGGGCTGGAGACCGCGCTCATGCGGATCGGCCGCTCGCTGACGGCCGACACCGTGACCACCCCGCCGGATCAAGAGCTGAATTCCCGCCTCGCGGCCGCGCGGCTGGTCCAGCCCGCCCGGCTCGCTGACCTCGCAGCCCGTTCGCCGGCCGAGCAGCACCGCCAATACCTTCTATATGCGGCCGACCGGGTCAGGGCGACCCGGCTCGCGGATATCACGATCGCCTATCGAAGCCCGGGCGAGCTGCTCGATGACCTGCGCGCGGTCCAGAGATCGCTGGCTTCAGCGGGAGCGGACCGCCTCGCTTACGGCGACCTGCAGAACCTGGTGTGGCAGGTCGAAACGTTCGGGTTCCACCTCGCGGAGCTCGAGGTGCGTCAGCACAGCAAGGTCCACGAGGCCGCCTTGAGCGAGGTCAAAGACGGAGGGCGGCGCTCTGCGCAGACCGAAGACGTGCTCGCGACCTTTCGCGCGATCGAACAACTGCAGGAGCGCTTTGGTGTTGCCGCCTGCCGGCGCTACATCGTGAGCTTCACGCGCGATTCCAGCGACATCGCCAACGTGTACGAACTTGCGGCCGTGGCGACGGAAGGCGGGCCGGCGCCCGAGATCGAGGTGGTCCCACTGTTCGAAACAGTCGAGGACCTCGCCCGCGCGCCGCTCGTGCTGGATGGGATGGTCGAGCTGGAGCCGGTCCGGCGCAGGATGGAAGCGACAGGGCGTTTGGAGGTGATGCTCGGCTATTCCGACTCGACCAAGGAGGTCGGGCCAGTATCCGCCAGCCTCGCCCTGTACGAGGCCCAGGTCCAGCTCGTCGGTTGGGCCGCGAACCACGGCGTGCGGTTAACGCTGTTCCATGGTCGCGGCGGTGCGTTGGGCAGAGGCGGTGGTCCGGCGAACCGGGCGATTCGTGCGCAGGCGCCCGGTTCGATCGCCGGCCACTTCAAGGTCACCGAGCAGGGCGAGGTGGTTTTCGCCCGCTACTCGAATCCCGCCATCGCCCGGCGCCACCTCGAGCAGGTTGCTTCCGCGGTGCTCATGGCCTCGCTTCCCCATGTCGACGCGGTGGCTGAACGGGCGGGGGATCGGTTTCGCCAGCTCGGGCATCGCATTGACGAGCCAGCCCGCGCGGCCTACCGCGGACTGGTCGAGAGCGCCGGATTCGAGCACTGGTTCACGCGGGTCAGCCCGATCGACGAGCTTGGCCGCATGAGGCTCGGCTCGCGCCCGGCGCGGCGAAGCGCGTCGCAAAAGCTCGACGAGCTGCGCGCGATACCCTGGGTTTTCGCGTGGTCCCAGATGCGCCTGAACCTGCCGGGTTGGTACGGACTTGGAAGCGGAATGGCGGCCGCGGACCTGGCCGAGCTGCGCGAGGCTTATGCCGAATGGCCTCTCTTCAACGTATTGCTCGACAACGCGGAGATGAGCCTGGCCAAGACCGATCGCCCGATCGCCGAGCGCTACCTGGACCTGGGAGGTCGCGCCGACCTGAGCGGGCGGATCCTGTCCGAGTACGACCTCACGGTCGACCGGCTGCTTGCGGTGACCGGTCATTCACGCCTGCTCGAGAACCATCGGGTGCTGTCATGGGCCGTCGAGCTGCGCAACCCTTACGTCGATGCCCTGTCTCACATCCAGCTCCATACCCTCGAAGCGCTGCGCGGCGAATCCATCGATCAGCTCGAGCGTGCTCGCCTCGAACAGGTCCTGCTGGTTACTGTCAACGGGGTCGCCGCCGGCCTTCAGAACACGGGCTAGGTCTTACGCGATGGCCGCGGCGGTCCCGCGGCCGGCGCTTCTGCCGGATCTCGTCCGACCACTATGAACACTGCCGCCAGCACGATCGCCAGGGCCGGCGGACCGTAATCGGCGACCAACCCCTGCGCTGCGGCGAAGCGGATGATCGTCGAACCGGCGACATAGATCCCGCCCAGGACAAGCATGATGCGAAACCGACGAGCGGCAAACCGGAGCTGCCTTCGGAATCCTCCGGGGCGCAGCGACAGCACGGTCACGCCCACAGCCACCAGGACGACAAGGCCGAAGAAGAACCCGCGCAATCAGGTCAGTTTGTCAGAGGCGGAACGCTGGTCTCCTTTTGACTTACCCGGGCTTCCCGCCGCCGCCGCCGGCCGACCATCGCGCCCGCCACCGTCGCGGGCACCGCGATGAGGAAATAGGCGAACCCCGCCAGGCTTGCATTTCCGATTGCGACTACCGCGGACAGGATTCCGATCGCGGCGGTCGCGAGGTATAACCAGAACGAAGCCTGCGCCTGGTAGGACTGGAACGCGTTCAAGGACAGGGACGCCGCCGAGCGATACGCATGCAAGTAAAGAAGCGCGATCAAAAAGAAAACGGACGCGAACCCCACGCCATAGATCAGAAACAGCTCCGTCACCTGCCCTGGGAGGAGCTGGACCGCGTTGAAGACGGCCGCATAGAGGAACTTCAGCGGATAGACGTAGACCAGCACGACGAAGAGCAGGATCAGGTTCAGGACGACGACCCACGCGTCCTCGAAGTCGTAGCGCCGGAAATACGTGTACTGCGAGTACCAGATGTAGGCGAGAAGGGCGAAAGATGCCGCGAAGGCCGGAATCCCTGAAAGCGTGCTCAGCAGCTTGTCGAAGCTCTCCGGTACAGCAAGCGATACGACCAGGAGCGTGATCGCAAAGCCGAAGACCGCGTCACTGAATCCCTCCAGGCGCGAAACATCGCCGCGTCGCCGGGCTGGACTACTCAGGGCGCCGGTCTCCGCAAAGCGATACCAAGAAGGCGGCGGAGGCTGACCAGCTCACGGTCGTTGAGCCTGCCGAGCGGGCCGGTATTGCTGGTCAGCCGCTCCCAAAACGCGCGCCTCATGCGCTGGCCCTCCGCTGTCAGCACGACGCCCTTGGCCCGCCGGTCGCTCGGATGGGGCTGCCGGCGCACCGCTCCCATCTCCTCCAGCCGGTCGACCACCCCGGTGAGGTTGGAGGCGTCGTACTGAAGCTGGCCGGCGATCGCCCGCATCGTCATGGCCCCCTCCGGTTGAAGCAACAACAGGACCTTGGCCTGGACCGCGGACATCTTGTAATGGGCGGCGAGGTCGGTGAAGTGTGCCTCGAGGCGTGCTTGCATCTCGAACCAGAGCCCCACGACCTCTCCTTCAAGGCGAAGGTGCTCAGAACCGCGTGCCATGGCAAGAAAGGATATTCTCCACCACCGTGGTAATCTACCGTAGTGGTAAATGACCGGCATAACGGGAAGCTGAGCGACGAAATGCGCGGCAAGGTCGCAATGGTCACAGGTGCTAATTCCGGCATGGGGAGGGAGATTGCAATCGGCCTTGCCAGGATCGGGGCCTCACTGGTCATGGTGTGTCGCGACCGAAAACGTGGTGAGCTGGCGTGCATCGACGTGCAGCAACAGACCGGAAACCCAGACGTCGAGCTCCTGGTTGCCGATCTGTCGTCGCAGCAGTCGATTCGACAGATGGTCGAGGAATTCAAAGCCGGTCACGACCGGCTGAACGTGCTGGTGAACAACGCTGGGATGACCAGCGCGACACGCACCGAGACCGTCGATGGACTTGAGACGGTATTTGCCACGAACCATCTTGGCCCGTTTCTGCTGACCAACCTGCTGCTCCCGGTGCTGATGGCGAGCGCTCCGGCGCGGATAGTGATCGTCTCGTCGGGAGCCCAGGCTATGGGCAAGATCGACTTCGGCGACCTGCAGGGCGTTCGCGGCTACGGCGAGATCCGCGCTTACAACGCCTCCAAGCTCGCCAACATCATGTTTACCTATGAGCTTGCCCGCCGCATCAAAGGGAGCGGTGTGACCGCAAACGCCGTTGAGCCCGGCTTTGTCAAGACGAACCTCAAGGTACCCTTTCCGTTCAACATCTTCTCGTTCATGAGAGGCAAGGCGGTCGACGGCGCCAGGCCGAGCGTCTTCCTCGCATCGTCCCCCGAGGTCGAGGGCGTCAGCGGGGCCTTCTTCAGCAACAAAGGCGTTCCGATCAAGTCCTCAAAGATCACCTATGACGACGCGACCGTGAATCGGCTGTGGGCCGTCAGCGCGGAGCTGACCCACCTCGGAAACGCCACGTAGCCGGGGTCCGGCTTGCTCTATCCAATCGTGCTGGGCACCTTGATTCCTTTTGCGCCGGCGGTGCTGACTCTCGTCGATCATTCGCGTTCGAAGGCGCGGTAGCCGCGAGCCGGGTTCCAGGATTCGACCACCAGCCGGGTGCCAGCCTCGTTCAAACGCGTGACGACAGCCTCCTGGATGTCGATGAGGAACCGGTGGGCGGAGCTGCCCGATTCGACCTCGGTCGCCGTGCCCGCGATCTTTGCCTCGCCTTTCCAGGCGACCGGGTTGCCCTCGGGCGGATCCTGGGTCGGTCCGTGAATGGCGACACGCGGGTCGCGGCGCAGGTCGAGCGCCTTGACCGCGCCTGGCATGGAACCGATCCTCAGGTGTCCGCCGGCGAACTCGATCTCGGTGCCGCTGATGCGGGGCGAGCCGTCGCGGCGCAGCGTGGCCATGGTGAGGTGCTTGCGCGACGCCAGGAGAGTTCGCACACGCGCCGCGAACTCAGGGCTTGCGCTCTCGAACTCAGCCCAGGAAGCCAATCCAGGGAGCTTAATCGCCGTAGAAACGAAAGGCCGCCACCCGGCGGGGTGGCGGCCTTGATTGGTTTGCCTTAGGGCGCTGCGATCGTCCAGGCGCCGCGGCCGTGGGTGGCAGCCACCAGGTTCCCGTTCGGGTCCTCGGTCAGCTGGTCGACCACGACGTTCGGAAGCCCGGTCCCGTAGCGAGACCACGTGGCCCCATCGTTCGCCGAGGCATAAACGCCCAGGTCGGTCGCGACTACGATCTTGCCGCGCTCGTACACGACGTCGTCTGCGGGGACGTCGGGTAGGCCGGCCGAAACGTCGGTCCAGGTTGCGCCGCCAGTCCTGGATTCGAACACATGCCCGAAGCCCGGGTCGTCCGGTCCGATCATCCACTTGCGCGAGAACCCTGAAAGCGAAAGGTATGCGTGGGTGGGGGCGGCGGTGTCGATCCGAACGCCGCTGATGTAGCGGTGAGGCAGCCCAGAGGCCGCGCACGCGGCCGACCCACCGGTGCAAACGTTCGAAGTGACGGTCCAACCGCTGCCGCTGTTCTGCATCATCACGATGCCGCTGCGGAAACCGCCACCGGTTGCGAAACTGCCGTTGCACGGGCCGCACCACGCCGCGGCGACGTATTGAGTTGTGCCGATGGTCACCGCGTCGAGTGCGGTCACCTGTGCGGCGGTGGATGCTCCGACCGCGGTTCGAGTGTCAAAGATGTTCTGCCAATCGGTCGCTGCGCCGGTGCCTGCCGTGGTCCCGACGATGCCCGATTCGGAATTCCATACAATCGCGCCGCCCGCGAGCAGGTGGCGGGAATTGGTGCGGTCCATCGCGATGGGCGCGATGAAGCGCGGGTCAGGATCCGCGGGCTGGATGAAGTGCCAGTTCGCTCCGCCGTCGGTGGACTTGAGGGCCGTAAGGCCGACGTACTCGGTGATCACGTTGTCGGAATTGCCCGGATCGACGAGGGTGTAGCCCCCGTCACCACCGAAGACCTGAACAGAGCTCAACTTGATCGGGTGGCTCTGGTCGTCCAGGACCGAGCCGGTGGTCGGGAAGACCTTGTTGCTTCCATTGTCCTGAAGTCCGCCGTAGAGGACCGAGTCGCCGCTTCCCGCGGCCGAGTAGTACTGCAACACGTCGAGGTGCTGGTTGAGGTTGGTCCAGTCGCCGACGTTGTGATTGGTCGTTGACCTCGAGTAGACGCCTCCGTCGTTGCCGATGTAAAGCGTCCCGTTCGCGATCATCGCGGCGTGCTGGTCCGAGTGTGCCTGGTTGTGATTGCAGGTGCCTTCGAACGGCGAGTACGAAAAGCAGCTGAAGCCGAAGTTCCAGTAGGGCGCGATCGTGTTCCATCCGGCGCCGCCGGTCCGCGTCTCGTAGACCTCTTCCAACCCGAGGTAGAGGTGGTCGCTGTTGGTCGGGTCGACGGCGAGGAACTGGTTGTACCAGGCCTGCACGCCAGGGGCGTATCCCTTGCCGATCCGGCTGATCGCCTGCGCGGATCCGCTCGACTGGAGCTTCTCAGCGTCGGCGATCTTGGTCCACGGCCCGGTCGGGTTGCCGTTCGCGGACTCGTACACACCCTGAAGAAGCGTCTTGCCGTTGGTGCCGACGTTCAGCAGCTGCGGGCTTTGCACGATGGCGTATGCGCGGTCGCCGGCTGCCGAGAACACAAGTGTGGTGCGGCCCTCCGCCTGGGCGGGCACCCATCCCTGCGGGTTGACGATAAAGCTGAAGCTCGATCCACCGTCGGTCGAAAGGTACAGGCCATTGGTGGGCGCGCCACCACGCCAGCCCGCGACGGCCAGCACCTGGCTTCCGTTCGTACCTGGGACGACGGCCACGTCGGTGATCATGTTGCCGACGACGAGGTTGAAGTTCTTTCCGTCGACCGGCTTTCCCGCAGGCTGAAGGACGGCATTCCAGTCGCCGCCGGCTGCGGTGTCGAATCTGTAGAGGCCGTGCGACGTCGCCGCCAACACGGTTGAACCATCCGAGGCCAGGCGGAAGATGAGCGCACCATTGAGCATCGTCCCGCCGACGCGGCTCCATGTGCTGCCGCCATCGCTCGAGGCGATCACGCCGACGCCTGCGTAGCTGTCGGAGCTCGTGTTGGCCTCGCCTGTGCCGGCGTACACCATGTATCCCTTCTTCCCTGGCACGACGAGCAAGGCTCCGATGGAAAGCGTGCCCTGATCGTCGGTCACAGGCTTCCAGGTCCTGCCGCCGTCGCCTGACTTCCACACGCCACCGTCGGCCGCGCCGACGAAGATGCTGCCGTCCGGCGCCGCCGCCAGCGCCGTCGTGCGGCCCGCAACCCACTGGTCCCCGGCACCCGAGTTGCTGAAGTTGCTTGTCGGGTCGATGTATTGGGGCGAGTCCGAGAAGTCGACGCCCGGGCCCGCGGGATTCGTACGCTCGGTCCAGGCGCCACCGGTCGTCGGGAGGAACGCGGCCTGTCCGGCAATCGCCGCGAAGGCATCGTTGTTGACCGCTGAGTTGGGCGCGAGGCGCTGCTCTGTGAACCAGGCCTGTCCCGCAGCCACATTCTGGCTCTCCTCGCCGGCGGTCTTGTTCGAAGAGTTGGACGCAGCCATGCCCTGGGCCAGGCTGGTCGAGATCGCGATCGCCGCAGCCGCCGCAAATAACGCCAGTCGACGCATTCCACATCCCCCAGGTCGCGCCCTACAGGGCGCGCGCTTCCGAGTCCTACGGCTACCACTCCGCCGAACCGCGACCTTCGATTTTCAGCGGCTCTTCAGTCATTTGTCAACCCGTTGCCTCGGCGGAGGTCCGCTTCCGGAGCCGGAAGCCAACTTGACACGGGCTTAAGTCAACCAGCTAGTCCTTTATGAAAGCGCGGGTCCACCGAGGACCTTGACGCTCGCGTAGATGGTCTCGAGGTGGGGGACGGGCACGCCGAGACGGCCGGCCAGCTCCACGACCGAGCCCGTGATCGCGTCGATCTCCATCGGCCGCCCGGACTCGAGGTCCTGGAGCATCGACGTCTTGTGGTTCCCGACCCGCCCTGCGCCCCGGATTCGTTGATCGATGGAGACAGGCATCGTGATGCCCAGCCTTGACGCGACAGCGTCCACCTCTTCCATCGCAGCCCGGACGACGGGCGCAAGCACTGGCGATTCCGCCATGGCGCCCAGGCTCGCGCGCGTCAGGGCGCTGAGCGGGTTGAAGACCGCGTTGCCCATCAGCTTCACCCACAGCTCCTGTCGAATCCTCGGCTGCACCGGTGCTTTGAGGCCGGCGCCAGTGAGGAGTCCAGCGAGCGCCACGATGCGCTCCGTCTGGCTTCCGTCGAGCTCGCCGAGCGAGAACCTCTCTCCCTCTACGTGCTGGACGATGCCCGGCCCAACCACGCTGGTCGCGGCGTAAACGATGCAGCCGATCACGCGCTCGGGGTCGATTGTCCGGCCGATGACTCCGCCGGGATCGACGGTTTCTAGATGAATCCCGTCCAGCTCACCACCGTGGCGCTGGAAGTACCACCACGGGATGCCGTTCTGCGCGCTGACCACGGCGGTCTTGTCGCCGAGGTTGGCCGCGATGCCTGCGGCCATCGCCGGCATGCTGTGCGCCTTCAGCGTGACGAAGACGAAATCGGAGTTGCGAATCGCCGCGAGGTCGTCGGTGGCCTCGACCGGAACGGTCATCTCGCCATCCGCCTCGGTCAAACGGAGACCCGCCTCACGCATGGCCTGGAGATGCGGGCCCCGCGCGATGAGGACGACCTCGGCGCCGCTCTTGGCGAGCTTTGCCCCGAGGAAGCCGCCGGTTGCGCCGGCGCCGAGGATCGCGATTCTCACCGTGGCGCGAACTGTTCGGCGACGAACCGGCGCTGGACTTTGCCTGTAGGCGTCTTGGGGATCGACTCGACGATGTGGAGGTGCCGGGGCACCTTGAAGTCGGCCAGGCGCGACCTGGCAAAGGCGAGCAACTCTTTCTCGGTGACAGGTGCGCTGAGGACGACCGCCGCGCCGACCTCCTCTCCCCAGGTCGGGTGCGGGACCCCGAAGCTCACGGCTTCCTTGACCGCCGGATGCGCCTCCAGCACCTCATCGATCTCGCGCGGCGCGATCTTCTCGCCCCCGCGGTTGATCAGTTCCTTGATCCGGCTCAAAAGACGTAGGTAACCGTCCGCGTCGAGCACCCCGAGATCGCCGGTGCGGAACCAGCCTCGGGTGAACGAACTCGCATTTGCCTGGGGGTTGTTCTCGTAGGCGTCGATCACGTTCGGCCCCCGCACGGCGACCTCGCCGCTCGAGCCAATCGAGAGCTCGTTCCCGGCGTCGTCGAGGATGGCGATCTCGACTCCGGTGCCGCGCCCCACGCTGCCGGGCAGCCGGCGCTCGGGGGGCAGAGGGTTCGATGCCATCTGGTGACTGGCCTCGGTCATGCCATACGCCTCGAGCACAGGGACGCCGAAGAGGTTTTCCATCGTCTCCATCTGCGCCGGCGCAAGGGCGGCGCTGCACGACCGGAAGAAGCGAAGACGCTCGCAACCCGGTGGCCGCCGGTCCTGGATCCTGGACAGGATCAGCTGATGTGGGGTGGGCGAGGCTGTGAACCACGTGGGACGCGTCGCTTCCATCAGCGGGCGAAAGCCGAGCGGGCTGTAGCGGCGCGGCACGACCACGGTTCCGCCCGAGGCGAATGTCGCAAGTGTCGATGCGAGGAGGCCATGGACGTGAAACAGCGGCATGATGCAGAGCGAAACGTCGTCCGGCGTCAGGTCGTACGACCGGACGATGTTGCTGGCCGACGTCAGCAGGTTGTGGTGGTGCAGAGGCACGCGCTTGGGACGGCTGGTCGTGCCACTCGTGTGGAGGACGAGGGCTGTCGCATCGCCGTCAGCGAGGGCGAACGACCCGTCGTTGGCATCACCGTGGCCGCTGATCTCGAGCCTCCCGCCCGCATCGATCTCGACTTCGATCAGCGTGCCGCCGGCAGGCATCGCCTGGCGCGCCGCCGCCGCCTCGCCCGGGGGCACCAGCAAGAACCTGGCGCCGGTGTCCTCGAGGTAGAACCGGAACTCGTCCTCTTTATATGCGGGGTTGAGCGGGCAGCTGACGCCGATCATCGAGCTGGCCAGGAAGGTGACGATCGCCTCGGGGCCGTTGGGAAAGACGGTCGCCACGCGATCGCCCGGCATGACTCCGTGCGACGCAAGCTTGGTCGCCAGCTGCTCGGTCATCTCGCGCAGCCGCGAGTAGGTAAGCGTCGGACCGTCGGGGACGATCAGCGCGGCCTGGCCGGCCGTACCGCGGTCGAGCAGCGAGGCGATGTTGGTGGAGATGATTCGATTGTCGTGGATCAACGACTTGCGACGAACGCCATGGCTTCGCCGGCCAGGGCCACCCACGACCTGCGAGAGGTGGGCGACAGTGCGAGCCACTCGCGCATCGGCCTGCCCTTGCCGGCCTCGAAACGTTCGCCATCGCCCGATTCGACGAGCGCATCCACACGCTCGCCGGGCAGCTTCAGCACGAGCTCTCCCCGTACGAGCATGGCGAAGATCTTCCCGTCGACCTTCAGCTGACCGGACGAGCCGAAGCCCCTGCCTTCGCCGATTCGTGCAGCCGGAAGAGCGGCCAGGATGGACTTGACCAGCAACTTGTAGCGCTCTTCCGGTTTCAAGGCGGTGGCTGCCTCAGGTGATGGGCATCCAGAATTCGATCGTGGTGCCGAGGCCAGGCTGGCTCTCGATCTTGTACCAGCCGCCGGCCATCAGCGCACGTTCCTTGAGGGCCAGCAGGCCGAGATGTCCGGGCAGGTTGTTTCGCTCCGCGACCACGAACCCTTTCCCGTTATCGGCCACGAGGCCGTGTACGCCGGCATCGCTCGCGGTCACCCGCACCTGGACTCGAGTCGCCCGAGCGTGCTTCTCGATGTTCGTGAGGGCCTCGGCAAGCTGCCTGAAGACGGTGGATTTGAATTCGTAGCTCAGCCCTTCGGGAAGGTCGAGCTCGAGCTCGGCCTCGATGCCGGTCAGGGAGCGGAACATGGCCAGCCGGTCCCGGATCGACTCGCTCAGCCCCTCAGGATCCTCGAGGGCCGGCGGACGGACCTCGAACAGGAGCCTTCGCAAGGCATCCTCGGTCTGGCCCAGCAAGCTTTGGGCCTGGTGCAGGATGGGCACGTCTGGACGTGGGGCGTCTCCAAGGCGCTGCAGCTGCAGCTCTGCCGCGGTCAGCTTCTGCAGCGCGTCGTCGTGCAGCTGGTTGGCGAACCGCTTGCGCTCGTTGTCCACCGCGGTCGACACCGTTTTCAAGAGCATCAGCCGCGCGGCATCGACCTTCTGCAGCCTCTCGACGGTCTCATGGAGATCCGCTTCGGCCAGCTTCAGCTGCCGGACCAGGCCCGCCGCGAGTCCCGCCTTCTGCAGCACCCATGCATCCTCACGTGAGAATCCCTCAGGGCGATTCGAATCGTATGCCGCCAGGAGGCCGAGCCTCTGGTCGCCCGCGCGCCACGGAACGCTCATGGCATTTGACACGCCGAGCGCACCCAACACCCACGCCGATTCCTGCGACCCATCGTGCTGGTCGGCGATGTAGATGAAGTCCTTGAAGACGACCCTGCTCTGCAGGTCGTCGCGATCTGGCGCACACGCCGCCGTTCGAAGACCGGAAACATATGCTTCGTCGACCCCATACCCGCCGGGCACGGCTCTCAGAATGCCGTCTTCGCCGAGCTGCCAGAAAAGGACTTTGGCGGCCCCCACGAGGCCGGCCACGCTCGCGCCGAGCAGCTGGAAGAACTCCGTGAGGTTGCGCCCGGAGCGGGCGTGTGCCGAGACGGCCAGGAGCGCTTCCACCGCCAGCTCGTGGGCCCGTTCGACGCGGACCGCGCTCTCAGCCCTCTCCTGATTGACAAGGCGCTCCTTCTCCGTGCGCTCGAGGTCCGAGCGCAGGTTGATCAGGGTGTCGACCATCTCCTGCCGGCGCCCGCGGAGCAGCGCGATCTGGGCCAACGCGGCGACCTGGTTGCCCAGGATGGACAGGACCTGCCGGTGAACTTGCGTGTAAGGCAGCTCGCGCGCCACACCTATCATGCCAACGGTCTCGCCGGCCACCTCGAGCAGCTTCGCGCTGACAGCTGGGTTGGAGGTCGAGGTCCCACCGGCGATCAGGCGCTCGGCTTCGCCGGGCTCTGCAGTCCGCGACGAGTCGGCCGACCGCGAATAGACACGCTCGTAGGCCCCGGCCTCGTCCGTCAGGCCCATAAAGGCGACCGACGACCTGGTCAGGGCAAGCGCGAGCACCATCGCCTGCTCCGCGAT
>Ga0073928_10002414_pt1 | contig 32270 bp, 28 predicted proteins | sample PaiPotPPA55metaG_FD_76969 | JGI IMG/M metagenome (GOLD analysis project Ga0073928, IMG submission 76969) | Iron sulfur acid spring bacterial and archeal communities from Banff, Canada, to study Microbial Dark Matter (Phase II) - Paint Pots PPA... ...
CGTCTACCCGTCGTTCTCGCTGGCGGGGTCGGGCCACTTCTTGCCGTCGGTGATTGGCGTGGGCCTGCTGGCGCTTGGCGGGGTGTTGGCGAACGTGGTCACGGCGCCGTTGTTGTCGGAGGTGTTTCCGACGCGCACGCGCTATACCGCTTCCGCCATCACCTACAACCTGGCCTATACGGTGTTTGGCGGCACGGCGCCTCTGGTCGCCACGTGGCTGATCACGACGACGGGCAACAATATGTCGCCGGCGTTGTACCTGATCGTGATCTCGGTGATGGGATTGATCGGTGGATTGATGCTGCCGGAAACATCGAAGGTCTCGCTGCACGGCGCGGGTGCTGTTCATTCCGATGCGAGCGCCGCTGCATTAAAAAGCGTACCGGGGTCAGCGGCGTAATGGTTGCTGTTTGCTGCGGGTCGCCGGCGATTTGATGATCGCTGAAACGGCTACGCCCGGTGACGGCTGGGCGGGCCGCGAGGCTGCGATCACGCGATCCACGAAGCGCAGTTTTTCGACGACGGGCGGCGCGAGCGCGAACGGGTACGCGTCCGGCATGCCGAGACTGCGATTCAGGCTGTTCAACGCGTAGGTGAGCGGAAACCACTGTTTCATCAGATGATCGAAGGTGGCTTCGCCCGGCGGCGCCTTGGCCGAAAGCGTGGGGTCCAGCGAGTTTCCCGGCATGAGCGCGACACCGCAGGCCATGGCGGTGTCGACGGTGTCCACGATGTGCAGGTAATGCGCCCAGGTTTCCGCCCAGTCCTCCCACGGATGCGTGGTCGCGTACGCGCTGACGAACGATTTGCCCCAGTCCGGCGGTGGCCCGTCTTTATAGTGCGCGGCCAGCGCTTCGCGGTAATTTGCCCGCTCGTCGCCGAATAGTGCGCGAAAATCCGCAATCCACGGGGTATTCGCAATCAGGCGATCGAAATAATAGTGACCTATCTCGTGCCGGAAATGACCCAGCAGCGTCCGGTACGGCTCACCCATAGAGAGCCGCACGCGTTCGCGTTGCGCGTCGTCGGCTTCTGCGATGTTCATGGTGATCAGGCCGTTGTCGTGACCGGTGAGCACTCTTTTGCCGCGCTTATCTTCCAGGAACTTGAACTGCAGCCCCGTTTTCGGGTTGACCTGACGTGATTCCACGCGCAGCCCCAGCGCGCCCAGCGTATAGAGCAGGCGGCGTTTGGCCGCTTCCAGGCGAAACCAGTAGTAGCGGCGGTTGGCTATGCGAAGGTTGGGAATGGTGTGCGTCAGCCGGCAGGCGTGGCACAGCGGGTCGGTGGACTCGGCCGGAACCATCCAGTTGCAGACTTTTTCTATTTCGTAGTTATGACAGCGTTTGTAAAGCGCGCCCGGGCGTTCGGGGTGCCGGCTGCGCCAGAGGCCGTGGCCAGCGTCTTCGAAAGCGCTGATTTCAGCAATTTCCGGAATGAAACCAAGCAGCGACTCGCAGCGTTCGCAGCGAAAATTCTCGAAGAACACCAGCTGATTGCAATGATTGCAATGGAACGTTTTCATAGGCCGGGGGTATCGAAGTACATGGTGCATGTTCCCCTAGTATGGACATGCGCGCTGGAAGTTCTTCGAAGCAACCCGCATGCCGTCGGGCAACTTCGGGCCTAGCTTACGCGTTCTGTCAGATTCGCTGTCACAACAGTTTTATATTCATCGGCGAGCAGGCGACGTTCCTGCTGGGGGATGCGTAGCATGGGCAAGTGGGCGATGTGGGGAGATGCCCGGACTATAAGAGAGCGAAGGGCGCAGGTTTTCAAACGTGCATCCGCATAAATCGCCGCAATGCGATCCGGCTGAATGATTAATCAGGATGACGATCTAATTCACCAGCCAGCGAAGCTGCAAAGCCATGAGCTCGTCCATCTGCTTCACTGACTCGGGGCGCTGTCGCTTGCGCTCACCGGCGCGGCTGCTGCCGTGGCCGGGTCCATCTCCCAGCCGCCGCCCAGCGCGAGGAACAAGTTGACCTGATCCAGCGCTACCTGTCCTCTTGCAGCAGCCAACTGCGCATTCGTCGATGTCAGCGTCCGCGTCGCATCCAGATCGGCGATAAACGACTCCCGTCCGGCGAGAAAGAAGCGATGAGTCTGGTCGGCGGATTCAGCCGCTGATTTCTGCGCGGCCGTCAACGCATCGGCGCGGGTGTAATCGGCGGCATACGTGGCGAGGCTCGACTGCGTTTCCCGCAGCGCCTTCAACACGACGCCATCGAACTGGGCAAGCGCGGCATCGGCGCCGTATTGCGCTTCGCGGATTCGCCCGCGCTGGCCGTTCACCGGGAAGGTCCAGCTAATCAAGGGACCGAAGCCCCAACGTGCGGTGGGTTGCGTGCCGAGATCCTCGAGCACGCCGGTCAGCCCCGCCGATGCCCCCAGGGTCACCGTTGGAAACAGCGCACCCGTGGCCACGCCGATCCGCGCCGTCGATCCGGCAAGCTTTCGTTCCGCCTCGCGTACGTCGGGGCGGCGGCGCAGCAGCGCGGCGCCATCGCCGACGGGCAGCGGCTGCGCGATCACCGGCGTCTTGTTGCAGGCAAACACGCCCTTGGGCAGATCAGCGGGCGCACGCGCAAGCAGCGTGGCGAGCTGGTATTGCGCAATCCGCCGGCGTGCCGTGAAGACCGGAATATTTGCCAAGAGCGTTTCCACCTGCGTTTGGCCGCTCGTGACATCGGGCGCATTGCCGCGGCCCGCCTGTTGCAAGCGCCGCGATACGGACACCCGCTGGCGCTGCAGGTCGAGCGAGCGTTGCGCAATGCCGAGTTCTTCCGCCGCCGAACAATTCTGCACGTAGGCCCGCACCACATCCGCTACGACCGTAATGCGCGCAAGATCGGCCGCGGCCTGGGTCGCGTCACTATCGGCACGCGCTGCTTCCACGCCTCGGCGAAGCGTACCGAACAGATCAAGCTCGTAAGAAATGTTGATGCCGATATCGCCTTCATTCGCGACCGGGACCTTTTCCGTCAACAGGTATTGCTCCGCCGATTCCTGCGCGCGTTTGAACGCAGCCGACGTCCCGCCTGAAAAGCCGCCTTGCGCTTGCGCCACGCCGAGCGCGGCACGCGAACGGCCGAGATTGGCCGCGGCAACGCGCAAGTCCGTGTTCGACGCCATGGCTTGCTGGACCAGATCGTCGAGGACGGGGTCGTCGTAGAGACGCCACCAGTGCGCCGGCACGGGCCCGCTCGAGATTGTCGACTGGCCATCCGCGCCGTCGAGCGGGGCGTTGGCAAACGGCGCATTGACGACGGCGTCTTTCGGTACCGAATAGTCGGGACCAACGGTAAAACACGCGGCAAGCGCGAGCACGAACGGCGTCAGGACGAGAGCGCGCGGCATCTTCATTGACTCGCACCCGGCGCAGAGGCAGTGGCAGTGCTGGTGCCGCTAACCGGTAATACACCGCTTGCAGCGCTCACGGGAGCCGCGGCGGAAACGGAAACGGAAACGGAAGCGGAAGCGCCTGAAGCCGCGACGATCCCGCTCGCGCCACCTGCACCCGCCGCACCCGCAGGCGGGTTCGATTTGCCGAGCGGCGCGATATCGCGTACCGACACCGTCGCCGTGCGCCCCGCGATCATGCGAAAGTCTGCCGGCACTTCATCCAGCGCGATCCGCACCGGAATCCGCTGCGCGAGCCGCACCCAGCTAAATGCCGGATTCACGTTCGGCAGGAGATTCGATCCTTGCGTGCGGTCGCGATCCTCGATCCCCGCCACGATGCTCTGCACGTGCCCGCGCAGTATTTTTGTCTCGCCCATCACCTTGATGTCCACCGGTTGCCCGATATCGATCCCGTGGAGCTTGGTCTCTTCGAAATAACCATCGACACGGAACGAGTGCAGGTCCACCACCGACAGCACCGAGCGTCCCGCCGTCACGTATTCGCCCGTACGCGGCGCGCGATCGTTGAGATATCCATCGACGGGACTCACCACCGTCGTGCGCTGCAGGTTGAGCCTGGCGGTATCGATAGCGACATCCGCATCCGCCAGCGCCGCTTCCGCCGTTTGCACACGCGAGTGGGTTTCCTCGGTCACTTCACGCGCCACGAGGTCGCCGAGCGCGCGGTTGCGGGCGTCTTCGCGACGCGCCTGATCGAGCGTTGCGCGGCGCTGCAGTGCTGTTGCCTGCGCCTGGCGCAGCGCGAGTTCGTAGCGCGCCTGATCGATGACGAACAGCACCTGGCCCGCGTTCACCGGCTGGCTGTCGACCACGTTCACGCTCACGATCAGGCCGCCTACGTCGGGCGCCACTTGCACGACATCGGCGCGCACGTGGCCGTCGCGGGTCCAGGGCGCGAACATGTAGTAGTCGACCAGCCGCCACAACACGAATGCGGCGATCGCCACGACGACGAGCGTAAAGAGGATCTGTCCAACGGAGAACCAGGTTTTTTTCACGGTAAATTCACGGTAATAGCCGATGCGAAACAATGACCACGATGCCGAGCACGATCACGTAGATCGCGAGATCGAAAATGGAGCGATGCCAGACGAAACGGTACAGCCCGACACGGGCGAACACCCGCGTGACGATCAGGCAGAAAAGGTACGAGACCAGCATCAGTACCAGCACGGCGGGCAGGTACACGCCGTAGATATCGATTTCACCGATCATCGCGGGGTGCCGTCGGAAAAGGAGTGGAAGGAGCGGCGCGTCATGCGGCAGGCCCCGGTTGGGGCGGCAATGCGGACGCGAGCGTGTCCGGGAACAGCGACAAACGCATGCCTACCAGCGCATGCAATGCATCGCGGATCTGGCGGCCGGGGACCGTCTGGTCCGGCTGCGCGGCTTCCACCGCTGCCTCCGCCGCCGCTTCCGCCTGCACCGCGCCGCCGCGCCTGGTCATGCGTTCCAACGCTATGTCGATAGCCGTCTCCAGGCTCGCCGGCACCGGCTGACGTACGCCGCGCTCCACGCACTGCTGGAAATACGCGCGCACGCCTTCCAGCACGCGGTCGACCGACGCGAGGTCGGCATCGTGCAGTCGTCGCCGCAGGCGTCGCAGATCGAGCGAGTTGAAGGCAATACGCAGGTCGCGAAAACTTTCGATGGAAGGATGACGCTGGTCGTCGCTGGCGGCCAGACGCGGGATGACCTGCATGAGACGGTCGATCATGCGCGCGGTGTGATTTCTCTGGTCGTCGAGGGGCCGGGTCGATGCGCTGAGCGCCACGTCGCGCCAGCCCGACCGGATCAGCCGGGCTGCTGCCAGTTCAGAACCGAAAGGCCGTGTCACGCGGGTCCAGACGAAGGCGAATAACAACCCTGCCGGTCCCGCCAGATTGCTGTTCATGAAGGTCAGGAAGTTCGCGTCGTAGGTTCCCTGGATGCTCATGAACGTGGCGGTATTCACGGCTGTCAGCATGGTCGCGAGATTGAATTGCGGGCGCGGGATCAGCGTGCCGATCAGGATGAAGGGGACCGCGAACATGATCACGAGCATGGGGAAGTCGTGCACCGTCGGCAGGATGACGAATAGATACAGCCCGGCGAGCACCACGGCAAGACAGGTGTAGGTGAAGAACGCGAATACTTGAGGCGCGGGTTCATCGAGGGCGGCGAAGAAACAGCACGCCACCGCGGCCAGCGTGACCGCGCCCGCGCCGTCGTTCCAGCCGGATGCAATCCAGAGGCTCGACCCGATGAAAATGGCCAGTACGGCGGAGCCCGCCGAGAACAGCAGCATGCCGCGATCGAAGTACTGCTGCGTGCCGCCGAGCCGCCAATGCCGGTAACGGGGCCGCCAGCTACCTTGTTCGTTCGTGATGATCACGCGTAGCGCGCGGCAATCCTGCCAGACATCGACGAGTTGTTTCAAGCGCCACAGGGTGTTGGAAAGCAGCGCGCCTTCCCAGGTCCGCAGCCCGTCCGCGTCCGGTTGCAGGCTCGCGATCCGGCTGCGCAGGGCGTCGGCCTTGGGATCGTTATTGGCGTTGGTGGATGACGCTGCATCAGTGCTGGCGGAGAGCGGTTCGTCGAACCATGTGACGATATCGGCGAGTAGCGGTTCGAGGCCCGGTGGCGGCGGGTTCCGGCCGTTGAACAACGCGGCCAGCGGGTCGCTGATTGCCGACATGATCGGCATCAATAATTGCATCCGGCCACGCAGCGCCTGCGCCCGCGCGAGTATGTCGGGCCGGGTGTGGTCGTAGGCAAGCTGGCTCAGCAGGAACTCGAGCGCGTTGACGGTGACCGCGAGCCGCTGCCTGCACGCCGAGAGGGTCTTGCCGCCCATGCGCCTGGAGAGCGTTTCCCTGGCATAGAAAGCGGCGTCGCGGAACCAGGCGTCGGTCCGCTCGATCAGCGTTGGCGCAAGGCGGTTCGGCAGTATGGCGCTGCCGACCACGCTCGCACACACGATGCCGAGCAGGATCTCCTCGGTCCGCGTGACAGCCAGGTCGAAGATGCCCGCCGGGTTCATCACGGAGGGTAGTGCGATCAGCGGCATGGTGTACGCGGCCAGCATGAACACATAGCTGCGTGCGGTGCGGTCCGAGATGGCGAGCAGCAGCAGCGTGCCCGTCCATAACGCGACTATCGCGCTGAACCAGTAGGGCGACTCCACGAACGGCGGCACGAACAGCACGGCCGCCGATGCGCCGATCATGGTGCCGAGCGCGCGATACAGCGCCTTGGAACGCGTCGCCCCCACGAACGGATTCGACACGATATAAACCGTCGCCATCGCCCAGTAAGGACGCGGCAGTTCCAGTTTGAGGCCGATATACAGGGCCAGCATGGAAGCCGCGAAGGTCTTGACCGAAAATATCCAGTCGCGCGAAGTGGGGTACGTCATGGTGCGCTAGACGCCTTCTTCCGTATTGGTGTCGGTCGGGCCGATGGTCGGGCCCTGCTGTGACGCGGGTGTTGAAGCTGGTTGCGTTTGACTGGACGCGCCAAGTTTAAACGCGGCGAATACCCGCAGGGTCGCTTCCAGGTCCTCGCGGCTCACGTCGTTCAGCACACCGGCGCGCAGTCCGATCAGTTCTTTCTCGATCTTGGCGGTCACTGACCGGCCTTCGTCGGTGAGCGAGATGATCTTCGCGCGCCGGTCGTCGGGATCTTCGTCGCGACGCACGAGGTTGGCCGCGCACAGCTGGTCGAGCAGACGCACCAGCGAGGGCCCCTCGATTCCGGTCAACTCTGCTAGCGCAACCTGCCGGACGGGCGCGTCGAGCCGCGCCGCGATCAACAGCGGCGTCGCGCAGGCTTCGGAGACGTTATAGGCTGCGATAACCCCTTGGCTTGTGCGCCGCCACTGACGCGCCGCAATGACGAGCGCGCTGCTGACGGATTGGCGGAGGACATCGATTGTTGGCATGGCGCGCATTGTATTTCGCCGACAATTCGTTAGCAAGCTATTGAATTAATTTTCAGGGCGGGATGCGGATGAAGCCGGGTGAGGGCAGCGAACAGCGCGGCTAATGCGTGCGGCCGCGTTGGAGCAGGAGCTTGCTGAGTACCGTGAACGCCATCGTGGGGAGTTCGTCGAGTTTTCGCACGACGATGTTATGCGCATAAAACTTTTCTACGGCGTCGTCGAGTAATCCGATACCAATCAGTTCTATTCCCGAGTTCGCGATCTCATCTATACGTGCCCGCAAGTCGGTGCGCAATATCACCGGATGACCGTCGCCGGTGGCGGGATACCCGTCGGAGAGGACCATCAGGATGCGCCTCCCGGCGCGTTGTGCGGTGAGGCGCTCGGCGGCCCACGCCAGCGCCTCGCCGTCCGGATTCTCGTGACCGCAATCGATCGCGCTCAACCCCACCGGGTTATTCGAGCCGAAACGCTTGTAGACCTGCAGGTCGAGCCGTTCCACGCGCCGGTTGAAACGGTTCAAATCCACGCCTGCGGCCAGCTTCTGCTCATAAAGCGCCCGCATTTCCGGGGATTCGACCGAGCTGTAGCCGAGCACTTCGCACTTGAACGAAAGCTGCATCAACGCGTCGCAGAGAGCGGCGGCGCAGAGCCTCGCGAGGGCGATCTTTCCGCCGGCCATGGAGCCGCTTCGGTCGATCAGCAGCGTGACGGCGGCATCCCGCCCTTCAGTGGTGCGCTTGACGCGAAACGGCGTCCTGTATCCCGGCGATATCACCAGCTTGGCCAGCGCCGGCCGGTCGATTTCCCCGCGTTCCTGTTCGCGTTTCCAGTGCGTCTGTTCATCGGCTTTCAGCGCGCGTTCAAGACGTGCGGTCAGCGGCGCGGTTTCCGCGCGTGCGAGCGCACGCAGGTTGCGCCACGCGGCGGCATCGCCCAGACCGGTGAGGTCGGTGATGAGATCGAATTCGGTCGTGAGCGGAATGGACAGGCGAGGGCGGCCATCGATCATGTCGATATCGAAGGTCATGGGCGCGGCCGGCGCCTCTGCTTCGGAAGCTTCCGAGGAGGCATTGGACGGCGCTTGGGCGAGGCTGGCGGCGTCAGAAGACGCTGCGTCGGACATTTCCCGCGACGCCGCGGCGTCCAGCGCATCCGGATCGGCCCATGCCTGCTCGGCGTCCAGCGCTTCGTCGGCATCGGCGGAAAACATCATGGTGTTCACGTCGCCTGCTGCCAGCGACCTGATCCGCGCCACGAGAGCTCGCGCGCTCGCCACGCTTTCGGCAGTCGAACGGCTGGCGCGGGTGGTCTGCAGCAGCTCGCTCACGGCGCCGAGCGTGGCGACCAGGGCCGGAGTTCGTTCGGTCACGTCGGGCGCCTCGTCCCAGAGCGCGTGTTCGATGAACCAGATCAGCTTGTCGCGCCAGGCCAGGGTTGGCCAACGTGCGTGGGTGTTTAGCGCCGTTTGTTCACGTAGTTTCTCAACATACCTGCGTGCGCCCGGATAGTCGTTGAACAAGCGTTCGCAGACGCGCCGGTCTTCAATCGCTTGGGCAATCTGCCGGGTCGGGCCGGTATTGAGCGCGCTGATTTCGCTGCTGGCGGAGTATTTCGAGCGCGCCACCAGCAAGTCGAGCTGACCCGTGAGCGCGTCCAGGTCGATCGTGCCGGCGGACTCCGGTGGGATTTCCGGCAACACAATGCGGTCGCGTTCCACGCGTGGTCCGGTTGCATCGAATGACACCGTCACGCCGTATCGGCCCGTCAGCACGCGCGCCATCTTGCCGAGCATGGCGTGCGTCGCGTCTGAATAGGTCGGGTCGGAGAGGGGCACGTCGGTTACCCGTAAAACACCATGGTCTCGCGCTTCACGTCGTTTTCCACATCGGCTGGCGTGAAAATCGCGCTTGCACTCGGGGAAGATCGCGAAACGTTGGCGGGATTGCACATGGGCACATCATTCATTCGTCGAACGCAATGTGATGCCGGATGATGCTGCGGATCAGCGCAGCGTCCTCGGCGCTCACTTTCGCGTAGATCGCCGGGCCGGCGGCGCGTTCGGGGTCGCCGGAACGCAGCATCAGGTCAGCCCAGTCGAGCAGGCGCCGGGTTGAGAACGCGCTTGCCAGATCCTCGCGGGCGAACGCCGCTCGGCAATCGACGGCAACGGCTGCGAGCGTTTGCGCCATCGACCGCGTGAAGCGGCTCCCCAGTGTGCGCATCAACACTTCGGCCTCTTCCTCGGGCGACAGGTAGTTCATCAGATACACGCGCCAGCGATCCAGAAACGCCTCGTTCATCAGGTTGGCGCCCTGATACAGATGCCGATACACACTCATCGCGCCGACCGCGTTTGCGGTTGCGAACAGCCGGAACGACGGATGCGGCGCCACCAGTTCGTTGCCCTTTTCCTTCAGCAGCAAACGGCCGTGGGGTTCGAGCACAGCAGTGAGAACGGCGAGAATGGAGGGTTCGGCGAAGTCGATTTCATCGACTACGAGCCACAGGCCTTCGCGCATGGCGGTTGGCAGAACGCCATCGACCCAGAGCGTTTCACCGCCTTTCACGGTCCAGAAACCCACGAAATCGCCGATGGTCGTCTGGCCGTTCATGGTCGCCCGCAGCACGCCGTGCTGCGTACGCGCCGCGACCTGCTCGATCAGGCTCGTTTTTCCCGCGCCGGTGTGGCCGATCAGCAGCACGCGCCGGTTCTCCACGATGTCCTGCAGGATGTCGCCGAAACGCTCGGGAAAGAGATACGCGGGGTTCAGGCGCGGCACGAGCGGACCAGGCAGGCCGACAGGCATGTTCACCGGGCCGATTGCCGTGGTGGTTTCGTTTGAATCCGGATTCGCGCCTTGCGGCGTTTGCCTGGCGGCGTGCCGAAGCTCTTTCAGAAATCCCGTTCTTCCCGCAGCCGGCAGCGGCGCAAGCGCGGGATCGCCCGGACGGAAGAACCCCTCCCGGTGCCACTTTTGCAATTTCGACTTGAGATTTTCGAGGTCGACGACCGTATCGATATTGGCCGGCCCTTCACCGTAGCCATGTTCAATTCGATACATCTGCGGCCGGTCGGAGAGCGTCACCTGCCACCACTCAGCGGCCTGTCCCGTCGAGCGCTCGTAGCGGCCAATGTGAGGATCGTCTTGCAACTTCGGTTCGGGCGCGTTCATTGGCTTGCAGGCATGGGCTGGGTGAATGAGTGAGGCTGAATGTTCGAAACTTTACACGGTCGACGGGTGTGACTCAGCGTGACTGACACATTTGGGCCGGTGTCGAGGGATTTTTTAGGGCTGGAACGATGGGTGGTTGAGGTTAGGCATCGGTGTCTTTGATTGTAATAAGTTAGTTTAATTAATTGTGGTAAGTATTTGATATTTAATAATTTTATGAAGAAATTTTTACAAATTAGTGAAATCTCTAAGTTTGTTGAGAAAGACGTTGTAAGTGTCAGTTTTAAAAAGGAAAAATTGTCTCGAAGACGCTGGTCACGGTCCCCAATCTCCCCCTTCATGACAAAACCTTCACGCCAGCGAAGCGGAAACGACAATCCGTCTGCCTATTCTGAAAGCGCAGTCTCGGCAACAGCCCGGTACCCGTCGTGAGCCAGGCTGCATCGCCTCTCAGGGCGATATGACAAACTCAAGGAGACACTCATGAATACCCCCTTCAAATTCGCATTTCCGCTTGGACTGATGTTGGCCAGCGCGTGCGCATTGGCCTCGAATCAGCTCACTCCGCGCGAGTGCAACGCCTATCCGTTTAAGCCAGCGCACGGCGAGGTCACGCATCGTGCGTTGATGCGCGAACTGACGGAGCTTGAGTCGGTGGGCTACCGGCCGTCGATCGATAACTATTCGCTCGATATCACGCAAGCTAGGGAGCGGCTCATCGATAAATACAATACGGACTGCAAGCCGCAGCAGGCGGCGACTAGTCTGCCGGCAACCAACGGCTGAGCGTGGTCGAGGGGTTTGCTGGAGCGCGGCGTCCGGAAATTCGATGAGTTTCAGGGCGCGCGCCGCTGCGGCGGGTTCATTGGCGATGCCGCAGATCAGGATTCAAGACCTACCTCTCGTTAATGATTAACTGCAAAAACAGTCTATAACTAATTGATTTTATTTATAAAAGCTAGAATATATGTTGTCGTGAATTAGATTCAGGAGATATGTAGCTGATTTTTAGGGAATTTCAGAAATTTCAACAAGACTTCGGTCACCTTCAGGTTCGAAACCAGATCACATATCCTCCGTAGAAGCTTGATCTGCCAAATCGCCCGCACGACACCTTTCTCCCCGCGATGGCAAAATAGCCGCTCCACCTACCAGGAGCTGAAATGAGCACCCCGATCCAGCACGATTTCCGCAGCGATACCGTCACGCGACCCAGCCAGGCCATGCGTGCCGCGATGGCATCCGCGGAAGTCGGTGATGACGTTTTCCGCGACGATCCCACCGTTACGCAACTGGAAGCCGTGATGGCCGAGCGTTTTGGCAAGGAAGCGGCTGTGTTCCTGACGTCGGGCACGCAATCGAATCTGGTCGCGCTCATGGCGCATTGCGAGCGCGGCGACGAGTACATCGTCGGGCAGCAGGCGCATTGCTACCGCTGGGAAGCGGGCGGCGCGGCGGTGCTGGGGAGCATCCAGCCGCAACCGCTGAACAATCAGGCGGACGGCTCGCTGTTGCTGACGGAGATCGAAGACTCGATCAAACCGGATGACTCGCATTACGCGCGCACGCGGCTGCTGGCGCTGGAGAACACGATCGGCGGCAAGGTTTTGTCGCAGGAGTACATGGAAGCCGCCACGGCGCTGGCTCGTCGGCACGGCCTTGCCACGCATCTCGACGGCGCCCGTATCTTCAATGCGGCGACCGCGCTCGGCACGCCAGTGGCTACCCTGACCCGCTCTTTCGATACGGTGTCCGTGTGTTTATCGAAGGGCTTGGGCGCGCCGGTCGGCTCAGTGCTGGTCGGCAGCGCGCCGTTGATCGCGAAGGCCCGACGCACGCGCAAGATGGTGGGCGGCGGTTTGCGGCAGGTCGGCATTCTCGCCGCGGCCGGGCTTTACGCGCTGGAGCACAACGTGGCGCGTCTCGCCGACGACCACGCCAATGCAGCAACGCTGGCTAAAGGTCTGGCAGCCTTCGAGCAATTGAAAGTCACGACGCCGGACACGAACATCGTGTTCGTGGAAGTGGACAGCACGATTGCCGATGACTTCAAGACGCATCTGGCGGCGCGCGGGATTGGAATTACGTCGACGTATAGCGCGACCAAACAGCGCTGGGTCACGCATCTGGATGTGGACCGCGTGGCGGTTGAAAACGCCTTGGCGGCGGTCCGGGCGTTTTTCTCCAAACGGTAATTGCCGCGCGCAGGTTCAATCCTCCTTAATGAAATCGATGAATGCCCGCAGCGGCGCGGGCATGTGCGTGCGGCTCTGGTAGTACAGAAACGGCCCTGAAAAATTCTCCCACCACTCGTGCAGCACGGGCACGAGTGCGCCGCTTTGTATCGCTGGCCGCAAGAACTCTTCGAACGTATAGATCATGCCCAGGCCGGCTGTGGCGGTTCCCACTTCAAGCTCGATCACCGACGCCACCAACGGCCCGTTCGGCGTGAATCGAACCTGTTCGCCATCGCGCTCGAAACGCCAGGCCGCCAGCACGCCGCTTGCAAACCGATGTCCGATGCATGCGTGCTCCAGCAAATCGCGAGGATGTTCAGGCCATCCGTGCGCCGCAAAATAAGCCGGCGCGCCCGCCGCCATGAAATGCTGCCTGCGCGGGCCGATTGGCACGGCGATCATGTCGCGCTCGATCCGTTCGTCGTAGCGGATGCCGGCATCGAAACCTGCTGCCAGCACGTCGATAAACGTATCGTTCGATACCACCTCGAGCGTGATGCCCGGATGCGTCGCGAGAAAGCGCGCGACGATGGGCGGCAGCACGTGCATGGCCACAATGCTCGGGACATTCAGGCGCAAGGTGCCGGTCGGGCTGTCGCGGAAACTGTTGATTGCATCGAGCGCGCCGGCAATCTCGCCGAGCGCCGGTCCTAGCCGTTCCAGCAGACGCTGGCCGGCTTCCGTGACCGTGACGCTGCGGGTGGTGCGATTCAGCAAACGCACGCCGAGCCGGGCTTCAAGCCGGCGAATCGCCTCGCTCAAGGCGGAGGCCGACACACCGCGCAAGCGCGCCGCGGCCCTGAAGCTACGGACCTCGGTGACGGCAACGAAGGCGCTTAGATCGGAGAGATCGGGATCGTTCATTGTGCGGTTTTTCGTACAGCCCGTTCTGTGAAGGCCGGATTGTCGCACGGCAAAACGCCTCGCATACTCTTTCGAACGCTCGCAATCACGCGATGCCAGACCCAGGAGACTTGACATGGACTATCGGCAACTCGGCGCGACCGGACCGCGCGTATCGGCACTCGGACTTGGCTGCATGGGCATGTCCGGCATGTACGGACCGGCTGACCGGAGCGAAAGCATTGCCACGATTCACGCCGCGCTCGACGCCGGCATCACGCTCCTGGATACCGGTGATTTCTACGGCAGCGGCCACAATGAAGCGTTGATCGGCGAAGCGCTGAAAGGCACGAAACGTGATTCCGCCGTCATCAGCGTCAAATTCGGTGCGCTGCGCGATCCGGCCGGCGGCTGGGTGGGTTATGACGCGAGACCGGCCGCGGTGAAGAACTTCCTGACGTATTCAATGCAGCGCCTCGGGGTGGATTACATCGATATCTATCGTCCCGCGCGGCTCGATCCGAATGTGCCGATCGAGGACACCGTGGGCGCGATAGCGGACATGGTGAAGGCGGGTTACGTGCGTCACGTCGGGCTGTCCGAGGTCGGCGCCGAGACGATCCGGCGCGCGGCAGCCGTGCATCCTATAGCCGATCTGCAGATCGAGTACTCGTTGATTTCCCGGGGCATCGAAGGCGATATTCTCTCGACGTGCCGTGAACTCGGCATTGGCGTGACGGCCTACGGCGTGTTGTCGCGCGGGCTGATCAGCGGCCATTGGCAGACGATGCAAAATCTGGCCGGCAACGATTTCCGCGCGCATAGCCCGCGGTTCCAGGGCGAAAATGCCGAGCGCAACCTGCAACTGGTCGAAGCGTTGCGGCGGATTGCGGAAGCGAAGGGCGTATCGCTCGCGCAGATCGCAATTGCGTGGGTCGCGGCGCAGGGCGCGGATATTGTGCCGCTGGTTGGCGCGCGGCGGCGGGACCGGTTGGCCGAAGCGCTGGGGGCGCTGGATGTCGTGCTGACGCCGGATGACCTGAGTGCAATCGAATACGCCGTGCCGAAGGGCGCCGCAGCCGGCGACCGTTATGCGGCCGCGCAAATGGCGCATCTCGACAGCGAGACACGCCACAAGTAACTGCCCGGATCAGTCAAGGCGTTGGCGCGATCCGATTGCAAGTTGGCGCGATCGGATTAGTGCCGCAAGGAGTGCACTCCTGGAATCTGGTGAACGCAGCACCTTTCGTTCACCATTAAAGGAAGCACCGCAATGTCTTCAGTCTGGTTTATTACGGGCAGTTCCCGGGGCATCGGCCACGAATTGGCCAAGGCAGTCCTGACCGCGGGTCATCGTCTGGTTGCGACCGCGCGCCGTCCCGACGATCTCGCCGCGCTGGTGGAGCAGTATGGCGAGCGCGCGCGCCGTCGCACTTGACGTGACCGACCCCATGTCGGCGCAGTCGGCCGTGCAGCAGGCCGTGGCGGCTTTCGGCCGTCTGGATGTCGTCGTCAACAATGCGGGTTATGGCAACATCGGGCAACATCGCGTCGATCGAGGAAGGCGACGCCGCCGATTTCCGCGCGCAGATGGAAACCAATTTCTACGGCGTGTTCAACGTGACGCGCGTCGCGTTGCCGATCCTGCGCACGCAGCGCAGCGGCCATATCATCCAGATTTCATCGATAGGCGGGCGCGTCGGTTCGCCTGGCCTCGCCGCGTATCAATCGGCAAAATGGGCTGTGGAGGGGTTCTCCGAGGTGTTGTCGAAGGAAGTCGCGCCGCTCGGGATCAAGGTAACAATCGTGGAGCCGGGCGGCTTCCACACGGATTGGGCCGGTTCGTCGATGACCATCCACCGCCCCGGCCCGGACTACGCCACGAGCATTGCGCCTTTCATGGAGTACCGTGATTTGCACAAGCCAGTCGGCGATGAAGCTTCATCGCCGATTAGGTGCATCTTGATCCCGCGCTCCTGCAAGAGCCGCGCGGGATCCACTTGGTCGCGGCGGTTCTCCTGGACGCGTCGCGCTACGCCCAGTGACGGCTCAGGAATGTCGCCACCGCGTCGAGCGCGCGACGCGCAGCCGGCAGGCCTCTCGTCGCGCCCTGGAACACGTGGTGCAGCCCTTCGTAGATCTCGAGCTGCACCTCGCCACCCTTGTCCGCGGCCGCTTGCGCGTAGCGCCGCGCGTCGTCGAGCAGGATCTCGTCGCTGCCCACCTGGATCAGCAACGGCGGCAGGACTTCCGGTACGGCGTAGAGCGGCGACGCCCGGCCGTCCTTTGGATCGGCGCCGGCAAGATAGGCTCCTGCAGGCCCGCCAAGCATTTCCGGCTGGAAGAAGATGGGGTCGCGGATGTCGGGACTGGTGACCGAGGCACCGGTCATCGCCAGATCAAGCCAGGGCGAAAAGACCGCGATGGCCGCTATCTCCGGTGAGGTGGTCGCCGTATCGCCCAACACGCTGAGGGCCAGGCCGCCACCCGCGGAGTCACCGACCACCGCGACCTGCGAGACACCCTGGCGGCCCAGCCAGCGGCGAACCGCGGCGGCGGCCTCGGACGCGGCCGGGAACACATGCTCCGGCGCGAGTGGATAGTCGGCCACGAACGCCGCCACTCCCGCGCGTACCGCAACCTGGCTGGCCAGGCCGCGATACGCCTTGGCCGAGCCGAGCACGTAGCCGCCGCCGTGCAGGAAGAGGATCGCCCGGTTGGCCGGGGCGCCGGCCGGCCGCACCCACCAGCCGCTGACACCGTCGCGGTCGACGGCTTCCAGGGTGACGCCGTCGGCGATCGGCGTGCCGGCGATCATCGTGTCATAGGTCTCGCGCTGATTGCCGGTGGGGTTCGAGAACAGTTGGTGGATCTCGGCGAGCACAGCCTGCTCGATCTCACGCTCGTCGTCGGACAGAACGTGCCGGGTCTCAATGGAGGTGGTGTTGGTGGCGGTGGTCATGGGACTTCCCTCTGGTCTTGGGGCCGGACACTTCCGGCGGGGTCTGACGAGAGAATCATCCATTTCCATCTGGCACGGAAGTCTGGTTTCCGGAATACAATCCATTCCTGACGGGAAGTATTGGGAACCTTCAATGGATCGGTTCGACGCAATGCGCCTCTTCGTCCGCGTGGTCGAACGCGGCAGTTTTTCGGCGGTTGCCCGGGAAGCCGGGGTGGGCCAGTCGGCTGTCAGCAAACAGATCGCCGCCCTCGAAGCTCACCTGGGAGCGCAACTGCTGCGCCGTACCTCGCGGAGCATGACCCTCACCGACGCCGGCCAGGTCTTCTACGAATCCGCCTTGCGGGTGGTCGACGAATTCGACGCGGCGGAGTCCCTGGTTGGCCACGGCCAGTCCGCGCCGTCCGGCCTGGTCCGGGTGACTGTCGCCCCGGTGTTCGGGCGGCTCTACATAGTGCCGCGCCTCCCCGAGTTTTTCGCTCGCTATCCGGACATCTCCATCGAGCTCACCGGCTCCGGGCGCAACATCAACCTGATCGAGGAAGGCGTCGACCTGGCGATCCGCAACGGTGAGCTCACCGACTCGAGCATGATCGGACGCCGCATCGCCACGGCGCCTTTTGCGACCGTCGCCACGCCGGCCTACCTCTCGGTGCATGGCGTGCCCCTGACCCCTGCGGACCTAGACACCCACGCCTGCCTGATTTTCGCCCCGCTTCACGAACCGCTGCCGTGGGAGTTCCGGGACGGGGCGAGGACCCTCCTGCATCACCCAAGGGCGAACTTTCGCACTGCCGACGCTGAACAGATCCGTGCCGCGGTACTCGCCGACCTCGGCCTGGCCCATGGTCCCGTCTGGGCGTTCGCGCCCGAGATTGCGTCGGGTGCGGTCCGCGTCGTGCTGGCCGGCTACGCTCCCGGCCCGCTGGCCATCAGCGCCGTCCACCCCGCCGGCCGGCGCTTGCCCACCAAGGTCCGGGTGTTCATCGACTTCCTGGTGGAGATCCTGGCGGGCGATCCGGGGCTGACGGGGCACGTGGGCTGAGTAGCATTCAACGGCGCGCATTCAACGGCGCGGCGGTTCCCGGCCTGCAATAAACTATGAGGCTCGAATCCAGCCGCGGACGTCATGCCGGCGCGCTGGTCCCGGAATTCCCGTTTGAAAGGACCGATCTTGCTTCACATCGAAACCCCGTTGATCCTGCATCCCGGACTCTCCACGTCCACGCGCCGCATCTGGCTCAAGCTCGAAAACCTGCAACCCAGCGGCTCATTCAAGATGCGCGGCATGGGCTTGCTGTGTTCGCGGGCGAAAGCAGCCGGCAAGCGCCGCGTGGTTTGCCCGTCAGGCGGCAACGCTGGATTTGCGACGGCGTTTGTGGCGCGCTTGCTTGGCATGCAGGCTGAGATCGTGGTCCCTTCCACAACGCCCGAAAGCACCCGCAAGCGGATTGCCGCGCTCGGCGCGACGGTGATCGTGCATGGCGATGTCTGGGACGAAGCGAACGAGCATGCGCTGGCACTCTCGGCGTCCGATGAAGTCGAGTATGTGCCGGCGTTTGATCACCCCGTGTTGTGGGAAGGCCATAGCACGATGATCGACGAGATTGTCACTGTCCTGCCGCAAGTGGATGCCGTTGTGGCCAGCGTGGGTGGGGGCGGTTTGCTTGCGGGCATCCTGACCGGTTTGTTGCGCCATGGCCGTACGGATTGTCGCGTGATCGCGTGTGAGACGGCGGGCGCGGCATCATTTCGCGCGGCGCTCGATGCAGGGCATCCGGTGAAACTGGATCGCATCGACAGCATCGCAAAGTCGCTTGCTGCGCTTCAGGTGGCGAGCTGGCCGGTCGACGCCATCAGGCAGTTTCCGCACGAGTCCGTTGTGCTGCCGGATGCCGACGCAATCATGGGCGTGACGCGTTTCGCCGATGATCACAGGCAGCTCGTGGAACCGGCGTGCGGGGTGTCGCTTGCTGTCGGTTACCTTGATCATCCGGCGATTGCCGGCGCCCACGACGTGGTGATCGTGGTGTGCGGTGGAGTCAGCGTCGATGCGCGGATGGTGGCGGACTGGGCGGGCTGATCGCTCGTGCCAGGCATGCGTTGTGCAAAAAACCCGGCGCAACTTTCACCGGTCATATTTGTGTTTGATCGCCGGATCGTCCTCGTCCATCACGTCGCCGAAGCCCGTCGGCACGACAATCAGCGGGTAATTCGCCGCGGTCTCATGGTTATCGGAAAGTGCGAAGGCCTCCGAAATAATCCTATCCACGTCCTGCCGCATCATCGTCACCTCAAACGGTAAATGGGCGGCAAACGGATCCCAGTCGAAGCACCCGACAACCGTCGATTGCAACGCATCCCGCGACAATTGCGATGTGAACTGCACAAGCCCTTCGAACGCGGTGATCGAGTTGATGAACAAACCCGCGGGCAGCTTGCCAAGGCTCTCGTAGCCACGAGCAAGCGCTTGCCGGGCAACGGATGCGTTGTATCCGCAGCAGTCCACCGCATCGGCCGCGGGGCTGATTCCCCTCGCCTCGAACGCGTCTCGGAAGCCGAGAATGCGCTCCTCCGTTGCGTATTCGCCGGCAACCCCGCCAAGGAAAACCAGTTCTTCCGGGGCGCCACCGCGTGCCTTCATTTTGTCGATCAACACTTCGGTCAGCGCGCGAGCACCGCCGCGGTTGTCCGACACCACCGACGGCGCGCCGGCGCCGGGCAGGTCGACATTGATGCAAGTCACGCCCGCCGCGGCACACAGTGCGTTAAGCGGTGTTGGGTTGCGCACGCCGGCAATGAAAAGCACTTCGACCCGTTGCGACAGCAGCGTTTCCGTGACGCTCGTCTCGACCGCCGGATCCCGTTGGGTACTGACGACGATAGGGCACAGACCCCGGCTTCTCGCCTGTTCTTCGAAGGTCTCCGCGAGCCCCGCAAAAAAACGATTGCGATAGTGCGGAAGAATCATGCCGGCGAGCCCGGAGCGGGAAAGCCTCAAGCCCCGGGCGCGCATGTTGACGTTGTACCCGAGCTGCTGCGCGCTCTCCAGGATGCGGTTGGCGGTTTCCTCCTTGATGCGATATCTCGCCCAGCTTCCGTTCAGCACCATGCTCACCGCCGTGACCGACGTGCCGGTTGCTTCCGAAATATCGTAGATCGTGGATTTGCGTCCCTTGCTACTGCGGACCATCTGGATTTCCCCTTTCGATTGCTTGGCGCCCCACCCGGAGGCTGACCTGCTTCGGCCGGAAACCATACTAGGGTATCCGAGAGTTGACCATCGTGCTAAATGGATTCAGCATCGGTTCCGTCATTAGCTGAATGGATTTAGCAAAATGCTAAATAATTCAGTGACCCGGTAAATTGTCCACAATCAAACCAATGGACTCCCCGGAGCGAGAGCTCACGGAAGTCCACGCGGAGGAGACATGTCAAGGTACTTCGTACGCGCTCTGTGCGCAGGCGTCGCTGCATTTGCGCTGGCAACGGGCCTGGCTGCGGCCTCACCCGACAAACCCGTCATTGGGATCGTTGTAAAAATTGGCGGGATTCCGTGGTTCAACGCCATGGACGCCGGCATCAAGAAGCGCGCGGAGCAGCTTGGCGTCAAGGCGTTCATGGTCGGACCGACCAGCGCGGACCCTGCGCTGCAGGTCCGGGCGATCGAAGATCTGATCGCACAGCACGTTGACGTGATCGGCGTGGTGCCGAACGACGCCGAGGTCCTGGAGCCGGTGCTGGCGCGAGCGCGCGCTGCGGGCATCAAGGTCATCACACACGAGTCGCCGAAGCAAAAGAATACGGATTGGGACTTCGAACTCGCCTCGGTCAAGGGCTTCGGCGAAGCGTACGCCAAGCGCATGGCGACCGCGTTGGGCGGCAAGGGCGAATACGCCGTCTTTGTCGGCTCGCTAACCGTGCCCTTGCATAACGCGTGGGCCGATGCCGCCATCGCTTATCTCAAGGCGAACGATCCCGGCATGACCCTGGTTGGCGACCGTTACGGTGTTGCCGAAGATGTCGACGCGTCGCGCAAGACCGCGCTCGACCTGATGCGTGCGCATCCCAACCTCAAGGGCATTCTTGCCTTTGGCAGCCAGGGTCCGATCGGGGCAGCGCGCGCGGTGGCGGAAAAGCACGAGCAGGGAAATATCCTCGTGCTCGGTCCGTTTTCGCCGGGGCAGGGCAAGCGTCTCGTGCACGACGGCGTCCTGACGGGCGGCTATATGTGGAACCCCGAGATTGCCGGCGAAGTGTTCGTGACCCTGGGTGTGATGGTCGCGAAGGGTGAGCCGATCAAGGACGGTACGAAGATCGAAGGCCTGGGTGTCGTCCATCCCGACGGCCATAACCTGATCGTCGACCAACTGGTGGATCTCAACGCGAACACCGTCGACGACCTCGCGAAGATGGGGCTCTGAGCGGAATCGTTTCGTTTCTCTGGAAGGGTGCGGGGCAGCCGAGGCTGTCCTTCACTTGATCGGTCAGGTCAGGTATGGGTTGCATCGGAGTGTCTTCATGGTTCCAGCGGCTTCGAAGGACCGCCTCGCGCCCTCGCGAGGCAACGCGAGCGAGATGGCGGTGGCGCTCGAGAACGGTGGCATCGGCGTCACGCCACTGCTCAAGCTTGAAAACATCACCAAGATTTTTGGTGGCGTAAAGGCGCTGCAGGCCGTGAAGTTTGACGTGATGCCGGGCGAGGTCGTGTGCCTCGCCGGTGAAAACGGTTGCGGGAAGAGCACCCTGATCAAGGTGATCAGCGGCGTCTATCAGCCCGAAACCGGCGCCGTCATGTTGATGGATGGGCAATCAATCGGCGGTCTGGAACCGTCGAAGGCCCGCGACCTTGGCATCCAGGTGATATGGCAGGACCTCGCGCTGTTTCCCGAGATGACCGTGGCGGAGAACATTGCCTTCGAACGCAACCTCGGCCCGCGTCCGCGCCTGGTCAACTACGGCCAGATGAAAATTGCCGCGCGCCGCATCCTGGAACGCCTGGGCGTTGCGATCGATCTTGGCCGCTCCGTGCGCTCGCTGTCGATTGCCCAGCGGCAGATCGTGGCAATCGCCCGCGCACTCGTAGCCGACGCCCGGCTGGTGTTCATGGACGAACCTACTGCTTCTCTCAGCCACGCCGAAACCAAAGCACTGCTGACGATTGTCCGGCGCTTGTCGGCTGACGGGATTGCCGTTGTATTCGTCAGTCACCGGCTTGCCGAAGTTCTGGACGTATGTACCCGCGTGACCGTGCTGCGCGACGGACAGTATGTCGGCACGTTCCCCACCGCGGGCATGACGCAAACCCGCCTCACCGAACTCATGACCGGCCGCACCTTCGACTACGCGGTGCGCACGACGGACCTGTCCGCTGCGCCTGTGGTGCTGAAGGTGGAGGGCCTGTCACGTCGCAATGAATACGATGCCGTTTCCTTCAGTGTGCGAAAGGGCGAGATTCTCGGCGTCACCGGCCGGCTTGGAGCAGGGCGCACGGAACTGGCGTTGTCGTTGTTCGGCATGACGCGGCCGACTGCCGGCGCGGTCAGCCTCGACGGAACGAAACTGTCGCTCGGCTCGAACCGCGACGCCATTCGCGCGGGCATTGCTTACGTGTCGGAAGATCGCCTTCAGCTGGGACTCGTGCAGCAGCAGTCGATAGGCGACAACACCGTGGCCGCCGTGCTGGATGATTTGCTCGATGCCACCCGCCTGATTGCGCCCAGAAAGCGCGACGCGCTGATCCACGACTGGATCAGACAACTGGCGGTCAAGATCGGGAAGCCCGAAGACGCGGTATCGACATTGTCCGGGGGCAATCAGCAGCGCATCGTGCTCGCCAAATGGCTGGCGACCAATCCGAAACTGCTGATCCTGGATTCGCCCACGGTAGGGGTCGACGTGGGTGCGCGGGCTGGCATCTTCGCCATCATTCATAAGCTTGCCGCGCAGGGCATGGCCATCCTGCTGATCTCCGACGAGATCCCTGAGGTCTATTTCAACGCCGACCGTATCCTGCATATGCGCAACGGACGCATGATCGCGGAGTACGTGCCGGGAGCCACGACCATCGACCAGATCGAGCGAGACGTCCATGCCTGACTTGCGCAAATGGGGGATCGGCTCGATCGAGGCCCTGCTGATTCTCGTGATCGCCGCCATGGTGATCGGGCTCGGGGCTACGACTTCAACGTTCCTTACCCTGCCCAACCTGTTCGACCTGCTCAACCAAAGCGCGGTCAACATCATCTTTGCGGCCGGCTTGCTGGTCGTGCTCATTGCCGGCGGGATCGACATCTCGTTCGCGGTGGGAGCGTCCGTCGTCCAGTACCTGACGGCGCTGACCGTCATGCGGCTGGGCGGCGGCGACTGGGTATTAGGCTTCCTGGTGGCTGCGGGGTTCGGTTGTCTGCTGGGCGCGATCAACGCCACCATCATTTACCACTTTCGCATCGTATCGATCGTCGTGACCATCGCGACCTTCAACGTGTTCTTCGGTGGCTTGATGTTCCTCACGGGCGGCGTGTCGATCTACGACCTGCCGGACTGGTGGATGAACCGCGTGTCGCTGGTTTCGTTCAAGACGTCAGGCGGCGTGGCGGAGCTCGCGCTGCCCGTCGCGGTCATGGCAGTCATGGTCGCGGCCACCTGGTTCCTGCTTCGGCGCACGACTGTCGGCCGGCAACTCTACGCGATGGGCGACAACCCTGAAGCAGCGCGGCGTGTGGGCATCAACATTGGCGCGAAGCATTACGTGGCCTTCGGCTGGCTCGGGATGATGGCGGGTATTGCAGGGCTCATGCAGGCTCATTACGTGCAAGAGGTGGTGCCCAACGCGCTTTACGGCCGGGAACTCGACGTGCTCGCGGCCGTGGTGCTCGGCGGCGCCCGGCTGGGCGGCGGGCGCGGCACGATCCTCGGCGCAATCCTGGGCGTCCTCCTGACCGCCATTACCGCGAATGGCTTGAACCTGCTCGGGATCTCGCCCTATGCGTTCAAGATGATCATCGGCGCCATCATCCTGATCGCCATCACCTTGTCGAGTGAAGGCCTGGCCAAGCTCGTCGGATCGCGTTTCACGCTGCCACGTGCAAAGGTTTCGTCATGAAAACGTCCTCCCCGCAAGGTTCCGCTGTGCCGCTCGTGCAAGCCGATGTTGTCGGCCTGTCAGGATTCCTCGTCATTGTGATCGTGGTCCTGAGTTTCGCCTCGGACCGCTTCCTTACTACCGACACCTTTGTCTCGGTGGCGTTCCAGTTGCCTGAACTGGGGCTCTTTACACTGGCCATGCTGATGCCGCTGATCTCCGGCGGCTTCAATCTGGCCGTCACATTCACCGCGAACATAGCCGGCCTCGCGATGGCCTGGGTGCTGCATGCCCACGGGGGCGCGGATGCAGGCGCCGGCGCTATTGTGCTTGGAATCTGCGCCGCACTTGCCACGGGTGCAGCGGCCGGATGGATCATGGGGGCCATCATCGCGCGCACCGGCGCGAGCCCGATCCTGGTATCCCTTTCAATGATGATCTTCCTGCGTGGGCTAGGAGAAGTCCTGACCCACGGCGGCGACATTTCCGGGTTTCCACCCTTCGTGCTGACGCTGGGCGACGGCCTCCTGCTCGGCGTTCCGGTCCCGCTCTGGATTTTCGCCGGATGTGCGGCGCTCTGGCATGTGGTCATGACGCGCTCGCGGCTTGGCTTCGCCACGCGCATGATCGGTTCGAATATTGAAGCGACCCGCTATTCGGGCATTGACACCCGCAGCGCCGTGACCCGCATCTACATGCTCTCCGGACTGATGTGCGGCGCGGCAGGTGTGGTGATGCTGGCGAGTTTCAACTCGGTGCGCGTCGGGCACGGCGAGGCATTCCTGCTGATCGCCGTGCTTGCCTGTTTCCTCGGCCGCGTGGATCCGTTCGGCGGTTTCGGGCGAGTCGTGCCCGTGGTGATTGCGCTTGTGATCCTGCAGGTCATTGCCTCCGGCCTGAACCTGCTCGGCGCCAACCAGCACCTTGCCACCGCTTTGTGGGGCGTGTTTTTACTTGCCGTGATGTTCCTGCGCTGGGCATGGGCACGCGGTTATTTTCAGTCTTTGGTCCGCAGGCGCGCGACCGCTACCGGAGGAGTGACTCAATGAATAAGCTCGGTGTTCATGCATTGGTATGGGCCGGCGACCTGACGCCGGAGTCGACCCGCAGGGTCATCAGCCAGACCAAGGCGGCGGGTTTTGATCTGGTTGAGCTGTCGCTTCACGGGCCCAAGGTCATGGACCTGGCGCTTACGCGTGACCTGCTCCAGGAGCATGGCCTGGAGATCGGGTGTTCGCGTGGCCTTACGCTGGATGCGGACGTATCCAGCGACAACCCGGAGTCGGTCGCACGCGGCCTGGCATTGCTGGAAGAGGGTGTCAGCATCACGGCGGAGCTGGGCGGCAAGTACTTCGGCGGGATCCTGTACGGTGCAATGGCGAAGTACTCGGCGCCACTTACCGCTCAAGGAAGGCGCAACGCGGTTGACTCGCTCAAGCGGATTGCGGATTTCGCCTTGAAGAAGGATGTCACTCTCGGCCTCGAAGTCGTGAATCGCTATGAAAGCAACCTGCTTAACACGGCATCGCAAGCGCTCGACATGCTGGATGAAGTCAATGCGCCCAACGTAGTGGTACACCTTGACACCTATCACATGAATATTGAGGAATCCGACTTTATGCAGCCGGTGCTGGCATGCGGGAAGCGTTTGGGTTATGTCCATATCGGCGAAAGTAATCGGGGCTATCTGGGCTCAGGCACTATTGATTTTGCCCAGTTCTTTCATGCACTATCCATGATCGGCTATGAGGGCGTGGTCACCTTCGAGAGCTTCTCATCCACCGTCGTGAACGAGCAACTGTCAAACGCGCTGGCGATCTGGCGGAACCTGTGGGACGACAGCATGGATCTCGCCACTCATGCGCGGACGTTCATGGCCGGTGGCATCAACGCTGCGGCTAAAGCCCGGGCGCACCATTAGCGGGATTTTGGCTGGGGCTTGGAAGGACGCGGACATGGCACGTCTGCGGTCATGCGCTCGTCGCGTCCACGTCCTTTCTTCGTTTCGCGGCGAAGCCCCAGCCGCTCGAAGACCGGCGAAGTGTGCCGCAATAAATAAAACCCAAACAGGATTGTGCCGATGATCGAAGACCGTTTTCTCGCGCGACTACATCAGCTGGTGGCGGATGGCCGGCGTCGTATCCTTGGGCTGGTGGGTGCACCGGGCGCCGGCAAATCAACGCTGGCGCAGGCCATTCTCGAGGCACTGCCGGGCTGCGCGGTGGTCGTGCCGATGGACGGGTTTCATCTTGCGAACGTCGAGCTCGCACGTCTGGGCCGCGCGTCCCGCAAGGGCGCCGAGGATACATTCGACAGCGCCGGTTACGCCGCATTGCTGGAGCGCCTGCGCGCACAGCGTGACAACGAGCTGATCTACGCTCCCACGTTTCGCCGGGAGATCGAGGAACCCATTGCCGGGGCCATTCCGGTCATGCCGGACGTGCCGCTCGTGATCACCGAAGGCAACTATCTGCTGCTGCAGCAAGGCCACTGGAAGGCGGTTCGGCCTCTGCTCGACGAAGCCTGGTACGTCGATGTCGATCCGCAATTGCGCGTGCAGCGGCTCATCGCGCGCCACGTGCAGTTTGGCCGCGATGAAGACGCCGCCAGAGAATGGGTCCAGCGAACCGACGAGGTCAACGCGGCGCTGATCGAGTCAACCCGCGGGCACGCCGATCTGGTTTTCCAGTGGACGTCATAGAACGTGTGACGGCACGGATGATCGACATTTCATACAGATAATCACCTCGTCAATCCAGCGCGGATTGACGATTCAAGCGCAGGCATCCGCCACTAAGCGCGGGTAAACCCACCCTTCCAGCAAGCGCTGCAAACGGCTGCGCGGCACGCCCCCGCCACAGTCCCCGTTCGCCCCGGCTCTCTGCCGCGAAACCCGCGGCATCGCTCAAACACCCCTCATCGCATTGCAGCAAAAAAAACGTCAAACCTGCCGGTGCACCAGCATTTCCGCGTCAATCGCACCGCACCACATTCGACGCATCAAACAAATCCGCTTGACTAATACTGTGTGTGGAATATTGTATATCACAAACCAAACAACACCCGCCAAGGAGGAGAGACGTTATGGCAGAAGTACTGAACCACCCGCAGACCGCCACTGCAGCCGAGACAGCGAAGCAAGAAACACCCGCGACCACCGATGGTTTTCATCTGGTCATCGACGCCCTGAAGCTGAACGACCTCAACACGATCTTCGGGCTGGTCGGCATTCCCATTACCGACCTGGCGCGCCTGGCGCAAGCCGAAGGCATGCGCTTCATCGGCTTTCGCCATGAACAGCACGCGGGTAATGCAGCGGCTATCGCCGGCTACATGACGCAAAAGCCGGGCATCTGCATGACCGTTTCTGCGCCAGGCTTCCTGAACGGCCTGACGGCGCTGGCCAACGCGACTACCAATTGTTTCCCCATGATCCTGATCAGCGGATCCAGCGAGCGCGAGATCGTCGACTTGCAGCAAGGCGATTACGAGGAAATGGATCAGCTCAACGCCGCCAAGCCCTACGCGAAGGCCGCGTACCGCGTGTTGCACGCCGAAGATATCGGCATCGGCATTGCGCGGGCGATCCGTGCGGCGGTGTCGGGCCGTCCCGGTGGCGTCTACCTGGACTTGCCGGCGAAACTGCTGTCGCAGACCATCGACGCCGTGAAGGGCAAGCAGTCGCTGGTACGCGTGGTCGACGCCGCGCCGCGCCAGCTTCCGGCGCCTGACTCGGTCAAGCGTGCGCTCGACGTGCTGAAGGGCGCGAAGCGTCCGCTGATCCTGCTCGGCAAGGGCGCGGCTTACGCCCAGGCCGACGCGCAGATCCGCGAGCTCGTGGAAAAGAGCGGCATTCCGTACCTGCCGATGTCGATGGCGAAAGGGCTGCTGCCCGATACCCATGAGCAATCGGCGTCCGCCGCGCGCTCGTTCGTGCTGCAGGAAGCCGACGTCGTGCTGCTGATCGGCGCACGCCTGAACTGGCTGCTGTCGCACGGCAAGGGCAAGACGTGGGGCGGCGCGCCGAAGCAGTTCATCCAGGTCGACATCTCGCCAACCGAAATCGACAGCAACGTGGCGATCGCGGCGCCGGTGATCGGCGATATCGGCTCCTGCGTGTCGGCCTTGCTCGGCGGCATGGATGCCAGCTTCCCGAAGCCGAGCACCGAGTGGACGGGCGCAATTGCCGAGCGCAAGAACAAGAACCTGGAGAAGATGGCCGCGACGCTCGCCAAGAACCCGTCGCCAATGAATTTCCACAGCGCACTGCGCGCGATCCGCGACGTGTTGAAGACGCGCCCGGACATCAACGTGGTCAACGAAGGGGCGAACACCCTCGACTACGCCCGCAGCATCATCGACATGTATGAGCCGCGCAAGCGTTTCGATTCGGGTACGTGGGGAATCATGGGTATCGGCATGGGCTTCGCGATTGGCGCGGCGGTCACGAGCGGCAAGCCGGTCGTCGCCATTGAAGGCGACAGCGCGTTCGGTTTCAGCGGCATGGAACTCGAAACCATCTGCCGCTACGACCTGCCGGTTTGCACCATCGTCTTCAACAACAACGGCGTGTATCGCGGCACTGACGTGAACCCGACCGGCGGCAAGGACGTCGCCCCGACCGTGTTCGTCAAGGGCGCTCGCTACGACAAGATGATCGAGGCATTCGGCGGCGTAGGCCACCACGCCACCACGCCGGAAGAGCTGACGAAGGCGCTGCAGGAAGCCATTGCGTCCGGCAAGCCGACCCTCATCAATGCGGTTATCGATGAAGCCGCCGGCACCGAGAGCGGCCGCCTGACGAATCTGAACCCGCAAAGCACGGCGATGAAAAAGTAATCCGTTTGGAAGGCATCGGCGGCAATGCAAACACGCGCCGCCGATGTCGCTGCCTGGAACATCAGTAAAAACCCACCTTTAGCCAGTGAGTCAGGAGACAGGAATCATGAGCAAGCCACTCGAGGGAATCAAGATTATCGACTTCACGCACGTGCAGGCAGGTCCCGCTTGCACGCAGTTGCTGGCGTGGTTCGGCGCCGACGTGATCAAGGTGGAACGCCCGGGTTCGGGCGACGTCACCCGCACGCAACTGCGCGATATCCCGGATGTCGATGCGCTGTATTTCACCATGCTCAACAGCAACAAGAAGTCGCTCACGCTCGACACGAAGAAGCCGGAAGGCAAGGAAGTGCTGGAGAAGCTTATTAAGGAATCCGATGTGATGGTGGAAAACTTCGGTCCGGGTGCGCTCGACCGGATGGGTTTCCCGTGGCACGTCATCAGCGAACTGAATCCGAAGATGATCCTGGCTTCCGTGAAAGGCTTCAGCGACGGCCACCATTACGACGACCTCAAGGTCTACGAAAACGTCGCGCAATGCGCGGGCGGTGCGGCATCGACCACGGGGTTCTGGGACGGCCCGCCGACCATCAGCGCAGCGGCGCTGGGCGACAGCAACACCGGCATGCACCTGGCCATCGGCATCCTGACGGCGCTGATCGGGCGCGACAAGACGGGCAAGGGGCAGAAGGTCGCGGTATCCATGCTGGACAGCGTGCTCAACCTGTGCCGCGTGAAGCTGCGTGACCAGCAGCGCCTGGACCGGCTGGGGTACCTGGAAGAGTATCCGCAATACCCGCACGGCGAATTCAGCGATGTCGTTCCGCGCGGCGGCAATGCCGGTGGCGGTGGACAGCCGGGCTGGGTGCTCAAGTGCAAAGGCTGGGAAACCGATCCCAACTCGTACATCTACTTCACGATCCAGGGTCACGCCTGGGCGCCGATTTGCCGCGCGATCGGCAAACCCGAGTGGATCGACGACGCGAACTACAACACGGCGAGCGCACGTCAGCCGCATATCTTCGACATCTTCAAGACAATCGAAGAATGGCTCGCCGACAAGACCAAGTTCGAAGCAGTCGACATCCTGCGCAAGTTCGATATTCCGTGCGCGCCCGTGCTGACGATGAAAGAGCTGGCCAACGATCCTTCGTTGCGCGAAAGCGGTACGATTGCTGAAGTCCCGCACAAGGAACGCGGCACGTATCTCACGGTGGGCAGCCCGATCAAGTTCTCGGACATGAAGCCGGAGATCACGGGGTCGCCGTTGCTGGGCGAGCATACGGACGAAGTGCTTGAGAGCCTGGGTTATAGCAGCGAGCAGATCGCCGACCTGCATCAGAAACAGGCCGTTTAAACGCAGCACAGACGCAACAACGCCGCGTCGTGGATGCCCTGACGGGGACCCGCGTCGCGGCCAGAAAAAGACCCAGGCCATTTCAACCATGAATAGCGCCATGCAGCCCAAATCCCCCATCGATTTCGAGCAACTGGTCGACGTGATCGGCGACGCGGTCGTCATCTCCGACGCCAGTGGCGCCATCACTTTATGGAACCCCGCTGCCGAGCGCATGTTCGGGTTCACGCCCGAAGAAGCGCTGGGAAATTCGCTGGACCTCATCATTCCCGAGCGCTTGCGAGGACGTCACTGGAGCGGCTACGAAAAGACCATGGCGACCGGCGAGACGCGTTACGGACACGACGTGCTGCGCGTGCCGGCCGTGCACAAGGACGACCGGTCTTTATCGATTGCATTCACGGTCGCGCTGCTGCATTCAGCCGGACCGGAACACAGTGTAAGCGGCATCGTGGCTGTCATACGCGATGAAACCAGCCGCTTCACTGAAGAGCGAAACCTGCGCAAGCGCCTCGCTGAACTCGAAGCAAAATCCAGCGCGTGATCCGAATACAGAGACCGCGCGCGGGACTGCAATACGGCAAAAGGAGACAACAATGACCGCCCAAGCGGACGTGAAACGTTACGAGCTGCTGATTGGTGGCGAAGCAGTACCACCCGGTGGCGGCGCGTATTCCGGCATCATCGATCCATCGACCGAGACGCAGATAGCGAGCGTTGCTCAAGGCACCGCTGCTGATGTCGACCGTGCCGTGCAAGCTGCGCGCGCCGCGTTGAAACCATGGAACGCAATCCGCGCATCCGAGCGAGGCCGGATCCTGATGCGCTTTGCAGAATTGATGCGCACGCATCAGGATGAAATTGCCGCGGTGGAAAGTCTGGACGCCGGCAAGCCGATCTCCGGCGTGCGGCGCCAGGATGTACCGGCTGCCATCGACACCCTCGCGTATTACGCGGGCTGGTGCGACAAGATCAATGGACAGGTGGTGCCCACGCGCCCGGACGCGCTCACCTACACCGTGCGCGAACCGGTCGGCGTGGTCGCGGCTATCGTGCCGTGGAATTTCCCGTTGATGATCGGCATGTGGAAGATTGCGCCCGCGCTTGCCTGCGGCTGCACGCTGGTCGTCAAGCCCGCGGAGTTGACGCCGCTGTCGGCGTTGATGCTCGGCCGTCTCGCGCTGGAAGCAGGCGTACCGCCGGGCGTACTCAATATTGTTACCGGCAAGGGCTCGGTGGTCGGCGACGCGCTCGTCGCACATCCGGGTGTGGACAAGGTTACGTTCACCGGTTCGCCATCGGTCGGCCGGGGCATCCTGCAGGGCGCGGCGGTCAACTTCAAGCGAGTCACGCTTGAACTGGGCGGAAAGTCGGCCAACGTGATTTTCGCCGATGCCAATCTCGATCAGGCCGCGCGCGCAGCCGCCTCGGGGATCTTTTTCAACGCGGGGCAGGTGTGTTCGGCGGGCTCGCGGGTCCTGGTCCAGCGAGCCGTGTACGACGAGGTAGTCGAACGTCTTGCGCAGCGTGCGAAGTCAGTCACGCTGGGTGATCCATCGCAGAAAGAGACGTCGATGGGACCGCTCATTTCCGCGAAGCAGATGCAGTCGGTGCTCGACTACGTGGACATAGGCAAGAGCGAAGGGGCGTCGGTCGTGTCGGGTGGAAGGCGATGGGGCGAGCGCGGCTATTTTGTCGAGCCCACGGTGTTTGCCAATGTCGAGCACGAGATGCGCATCTCGCAGGAAGAGATCTTCGGCCCGGTGGTCAGCGTGATTCCCTTCGACGATGAAGCCGATGCCGTGCGCATCGCCAACGGGACGCTCTACAGCCTTGCTGCGGGTGTGTGGAGTGCGGACATAGGCCGGGTGCACCGGATGGCGTCAGCGCTCAGGGCGGGCACGGTCTGGGTGAATACCTATGGTTATACGGACGTGCGATTGCCGTGGGGCGGCTCGGGTGATTCAGGCTTTGGCCGTGAGCACGGGGACGTGGCCATCGAGAACTTCACGGAGCCCAAGAGCGTGTGGGTATCGTTGGCGCAATGAAGGAAGGGGCGGGTTTGACTAACCCGACCCCCTTTGAAATGGCAGTACCTGAGGCATGGCCTCAGGCTGGAGCATTCGCGCGTCAGGCGGCTTGCGCATGCGGGGCATCGCAGTCGGGCCGCCACATCCGCGCGCCGCGGGTGTCGTCGGCGCGGGCGATGCTGGTGGCGCGGCACGCTTCGTAGTACGCGTTTTTCCTGTCCACGATGGCCTGGCACAGGAACTCCGTGCTGTACGCCTTGAGCAGGTGAGAGCAATGCATTTCGATGTACTGCGCGATGCGCGCCTGATCGCTTGCTGCATGCGCCAGCGACTTAAGGGTTTCAGCGTCCCAGCGGAACATCAGGTCAAGTTCTTCGAAGGCGCTGTTGTA
>Ga0073928_10002415_pt1 | contig 32186 bp, 26 predicted proteins | sample PaiPotPPA55metaG_FD_76969 | JGI IMG/M metagenome (GOLD analysis project Ga0073928, IMG submission 76969) | Iron sulfur acid spring bacterial and archeal communities from Banff, Canada, to study Microbial Dark Matter (Phase II) - Paint Pots PPA... ...
AAGTGAAAGCAAACGTCAAGATGAGATTTAAAGCACGGTTGATAGTGTTGCTGGTCGCGGCACTCGTCACCCAAGTGACGACGCTTGCCATCTCCATCTTGGTTGGCGCGGCAGGTACTAAAGTGCCTTCGATGCCATTCGCGATTTTTGCCTGTATCACGCTCGCTCTCGCGCAGCGATGGATATTGGTCGACGCTGCGAAAGCGTTTGGTGAAGCAGTGGCCAAACACCACGTTCTTCTGCAGGGGTCACCTCCTCGCATCACGTGCATCGCCTCGACATTTCCAAGGCGGTGGTTCGTGCTTTTGCATGTCCAGTTGCATCCCGAGTTGCTCGACACGGATTTCGAGTGACCACCCGCTGAAGTTCTATCCGTTTTCGGTAATGCAAATCGAGACTGCCGCGTCGCGTCGCGTCGTGTCGCACTGCCACGCACGACATCGTCAAATGTTTATCTGGCCACCCATCTCTACGACACGGTTTGGCGGCAGGCTGTAGTACTCGGCGGCTTGCGCCGCATTGCGGCCGAGAAACGCGAAGAGCTTTTCGCGCCAAAGTGCCATGACCTTGCTTTCGCCGGTCGCGCGAATGGTGTCGCGAGCCAAAAAGAACGACGTATCGCCGACGTCATAAGTCCAGCCGGGTATCTGTTTCTGGACTCGCGACAAGAGGGCTGGGACGTCAGGAATTTCCATGAAGCCGTGGCACACCGTGACGGCATAGCATCCGTCTCCCAAGTCTTCGACGAGCGACCTATCTGCCTCTTTCACGTGGGGCACGTTATCCGTCGTTCCCGCGAGAAAGATATTGGTCCGGTGCAGCACGCGATTGTGCTTGAGGTTATGCATAAAAGCCGTCGGAGTCATACCGGCAACTCCACCCGGGAATACCGCCGTGCCCTCGACACGTGCGGGCGGGTGGCTGCTTCCGCACAACGAGTGAATGATGTCTTTGAGTGGCATATTTTCGGCCTTCATCCGTTCAATGAGCAGTTCGCGGCCGTGATGCCACGTCGTCGTAACGGCGAACAACGCAGTGCCTGCTAGCAGGGGAAACCAACCGCATCCAACACCTTGCTGACGTTACTTGAGACGAACACCGCGTCAACAATAGCCAGAGGACCTATCACAAATCACAATCGCGGTCGTTAATGGCTTCCAATGCCATAAGCAGTGGGTGATGAAATACATCAGCAGGGTCGTCAACAGCATTGTCGACGCCACGGCGACGTCATACAACCAGATGCGTCCCACCTCCGGGAAACGATGCGCCTCGCCGGTAACGAGGCGCTGGAGGGCAATCGCTCGAGGCGACAACACCGCGTCAAGATAAGTTGGCCGATTGCCTGCAACGCTTCGCGCAACCGCATTGAGGACGCCTTGGTCCAGAAGCGGTTTGCCAGTATCTCGCCGCACAGCGCGCCGACGGCGGCGTCGAACACACCTTCCTTTCCCTTGTATTACGAATAGATGGTCGTTTTCGACCCACCGACTGCGGCGATGATTTCGTTAAGGCTGGCGCCATCGTAGGCCTTTGCGAGAAATAGCTCAGACGCGGCGGCCAGGAGATTGCTTCGTTTTTGAGTCGATGGTCAGCCTGGTGACACGTCGGCTTTATGACGCTTTTGAGCCTTCGCAATTGTTGCCGTCATGGCGTTTCGAGTTCGAAGAAAGGTTGTAGTTGACCGTTTGAACCGTCGGATGTTCGCGATCCGACAAGTTCGATAGTATAGTTCTTCATCCGCCAGGGCCGGATGGGCAAGGAAGCCCCGCGCGGTGTGTTGGGCACAAGAATTCCAGACAACTGCGCGGCGGAGCTACTCGCGGAGCCACCTAGGTGCGGCCACCCGCCAATTGCTGCAGTTTGACTGCGTCGGTCTATCGGGTATGCGGGTCTGCCAAACTAGGTGATGGCGAAATGCGCGGTGTAAAATGCGGCATCGACACGACTGTGGATGGTTGACCCCGCACCATGATCGGCGCGTTCACGTGCAAAAATTGTGCTGGATCTAATATGCTTCTAGCGGAGAGATTATAAATATGGGTTCCCACGACACGCAGGCAGCAAGACTGCCCCTGCGAGGGGACGCGGGAGTCACGATACGCGATGTAGCGAAAGCGCTGAATATCTCGCATACAACGGTCTCACGCGCGTTGGCCGATAGTCCGAAGATTAGCGGCGAGATGAAGTTGCGCGTTCGCGCGGTGGTTGCACAGATGGGCTATGTCCCATCCGCTTCAGCGAGAACGATGCGTGGTCGACCCAGCTCGCTTGTGGGCCTCATCATTCCCGATGTCCAGAATGACTTTTACGCTACCGTCGCAAAAATCGTAGCTGACTCCCTCGCATCGCATTCGATGCAGCTTCTGCTTTCCGTCACCGATGATAACCCTGACCGTGAATTGCGCGAACTGAGGGCGATTCTCGAAACGCGCCCGGCTGGAATCATCATTGTCCCGACAGCGCTGCCCCGGCCGGAAACCAGCGCGTTGTTGCAGAGCGTCGAAACAGTGCAACTCGTGCGTGTACACGCCGACCTTGCTGGGAGCGCCGTCGTTATCGATGATCGCGCGGGCATTAAGGCAGCAACCCGGCACCTCCTTGATAGTGGCCATAAACGACTCGCATTCGTGGGTGGCGACGAAACACTCAGTACGGGACGAGAGAGGCTTGGCGGCTTCCAGGACGCGCTGGCCGAACGTCGCCTGAGGCCCGTGAATATCGCACTCGGGTCCCCGCGCCCGGAGTTTGCGCGATACGCTGTCACCTCCATGATGTCGGCAAAGAACCGCCCGACGGGCATCATCCTTGGCAGCGCTGAGCTGACCCTGGGTGCGCTGCAGGCGCTAAGGACACTGAAACTCGAGTGGCCGCGAGATATCTCCGTGGTTGGGTATCATGACCCTGCGTGGTTCGAATTGGCCGAAGGGGGCATTACAACAGTGCGGTTGCCGGTGGAAGATATCGCCACCACCGCGACTACTGTCCTGCTGTCCCGTCTCGACAAGCGTCAAACGAATAGCGCACCAGAGGTGTCGACCGGCACCGTGCAGTTTGAACCGTCGTTGGTGCTTCGAGGATCGACCCGATCGTTGTGAGTGATCTGTCAGGCGAGAAGGGCGGCCACGATTCCTAGGTCACCTCACAGGGTGCGCATTTGAGTGTCTGCTGCTGCCGGTGGTAACGGATGCCGCCGGCACAAAGAAGGGACATCAGCGCCAGTTCGGTGAGCAATGCAGCGTGCATCGCGTGCAGGTAACTCCCGCCATTTTCACCCAGGATGTAGCTGAATATGCCTCCCAAGACTGCGGGTCCGAGTCCAAACGAAACCTGCTGAACCGTCGCAAGCATTGCGCTTCCCGCACCGGCTTGCGATGCTGGAACGTCCGACAGGCCGATCCGGTAAAAGCAGTTGACAATAAAAGCTTGGCCAAAGCCAATCAGGGCGGTTGCCGGGATGAGGTTGACGAGCCCGGGATGCGGCCACACGTGATTCAACGTCGCCATCAGCGTGACTAACCCAAGCATTTGCACCGCACACCCGGATAACAGCGTTGGGACGTTGCCGATCCGGGCCACTACGCGGGATGTGAGTAGCGAGGTGGCAAAGAACGCGATGCCCAGGGAAATGTACGAATTCCCGGCCTGTGCCGGGGATAGGCCCGCTCCGGTCTGCAGTGTCAGGGCAGACGCAAACATGAAGCCGCTCCAGCTGGAGAACATGATCGCGGCAATCAGTATGCCAAAGCGTGTACTTGGAAGCCGTGCGAGTGTTGGCGGAAGCAGTGGGGACGCGCCGCGCCGTTCCTGGTTGATTTCGACACGCCGCAGAAGCCACATCAGCGGCACCACACACGCAAGCAGCATGTCCAGCTGGAGCGGCCAGTGCATGGCGGGCCCAAGTGCAAGCGGCACCAGCAGGCATAACGTCAGCAAGGCAAGAATCAGCGTGCCGGAAACGTCAACGCTGATAGCCTTCTCCACGCGCGTCTCCGGGATGGTGCGCCACATCAGAAGCAAAACACCGGCGCAGACCGGCAGGTTGATAAGGAACACAGCGCGCCATCCCGAGCCACCCCAGTTCGCCGTGACCAGCAAACCACCCAGCACCTGGCCTATCACGAACGCCATCCCGCTGATGGAGCCGTAAATCCCCAGTGCGCGTGAATGTTCCCGTCCATGCAGACAAACGTGAATGGTGGCAAGCGTTTGCGGCACGATCAATGCCGCGCCGACCCCTTGCAACGCTCTTGCCGCGAGAAGTACCCAGATCGAATCGGCCAGGCCGCACAATAGCGATGCAACGGCGAACAGCGCCACGCCAATGCCGAACAGCCGGCGCCGGCCGAAGTTGTCGCCAAGTCGACCGGCCATCGCGAGACATACCGCGAATGCTACGCCGTAGATAGCCACAACCATTTCAAGCGATGTCTGCGTCACCCTCAGCGTCTGTGATATTGACGCGAGCGCGACGTTCACGATTGAAAAATCAATGATCGGTAGTAACTGGCCGGCGAGCAAAACGGCGAGGCCAGTCGGAGAGAGGCGTGGGTGGTGGTTCGATGATTTCATCGATCTCCCTGTGCGATATGAAATGATACTGATCGGTATTGCTGCGGTAGATGCGGACATATGACGTCGGTCGTGAGCCCGTTTCCTAGCTCCTGTATCGGACTGAGGCTGAGTGCGTATTTCCCGCGGTGCGCCTCTGACTCCAGGCAGGCGACATCGCCGGAGCCGTGGTCGGCACCGCAGTTATCATGGGCATCATAAACGAGGGTAAACGTTAATGCACACGTGTGCGTAACTTTAACCTATACTGGCACCAAACATCAAGAGCAGGAGCGTTAGGGTTGGTGGATGGACGAGCCCGCTAAGCGCGCCGCGGTCTTTCGGCGGCGGCCTAAACAGTGTGAATTGGTAGCGGCATGACACCAATTCACGCGCGAGGTCACCTGGGCGCGACTTTCTGCTGAGCGAATGCAGTTAAACCAAGCAGTCGGAGACACCATGATTAGATCGATCAGCCATGCAACATACCGGCATCGCGACCTCGCGGCCGTCAGGACGTTCTTTGAGGACTTCGGACTGATAGCCGCGCATGAAACGCCGGAGCGCATCTTCTTTCGGGGATGCAATGATGCACCGTATCTCTATATTGCAGAGCGCGGAGAGGAAGCCGCTTTTGTCGGGGTAGCGTTCGAGGTGGATTCGGAGGAGAGCCTGCAGGCGTTGTCTGCGCGGCTTGGCGCTCCGGTCGAAGACCTCGACCATCCGGGCGGTGGCAAGCGGGTGACGACAACGGATCCGGATGGTCGGAGGATCGAGCTTGTTCATGGTGTTGCCCGCGTCGCGCCGATACCGGCAAGTCGGCCCGCGGTCGCCTGGAATTCGGGCGGCGAGCGCCGTCGCCTTGGAAGATTTCCGATTTTTGACCTAGGGCCGGCGGAGGTAATTGGGCTTAAACACGTTGTAATGAGCTCTCCGAATCCGACAGCGATTATTGAATGGTTTACGGAGAAGCTAGGCGCATTTCCCTCGGACTTGATCGGCGAAACGAAAGAGAAAGCAATCGGCGGGTTTATGCGGTTTCCGCGGGGCGCCGAATATGTTGACCACCACAACATCGCTGTCTTCCTCGGTCCGACGAACGGGGCACATCACGTCTGCTTCGAGACGATCGATCTCGATGCCATCGGCACGGGTCGTCGATACCTGGTGTCAAAGGGATACAAGGCGTCGTGGGGCCTCGTGCGTCACTCGCTCGGCGGAGCGATTTCGGACTATTGGTACGACCCGTCTGGTTTTCGTGTCGAGCACGTGACCGATGGAGATCTCGTCAATGATACGTACCCGACGAGATTGAATCCGCTTAACCAGGAATCCCTGGAGCAATGGGCAACCATGGAGATGCCGGAAGACTTCCTGCACTCCTGACGGTCATGGGGCCATCAGCCGGCCCTCCTGTAACCTGTTCCGAAATACGATGAAAGTACTTATCACAGATTATGCGTGGCCCGACTTGAAGGTCGAAACCGACGTGATTGAATCGGCGGGATTCGAACTCGTTGCAGGTCCCGCCGTCGCCGGGAGCGAAGAGGCCATTGAGCGCCTGGTGGCAGGGCATGATCCGGACGCCATCCTGACCTGCTGGGCTCCCGTCTCCGCACGTGCCATTACGTCCGCTACCAGGCTTAAAATTGTGGCCCGCTTGGGTGTGGGGCTGGACAACATCGACATTGGCGCGGCGACCGCTGTCGGCGCGTGGGTCACGAATGTGCCGGATTATTGCCTCGAAGAAGTTTCGGATCATGCCCTCGCACTTCTGCTGAACCATTTCAGAGCAATTGCCGGATATGACCGCGACGTCAAGGAGGGGCGATGGGCGCCGGGGTCTCGGCCGCTCAAGCGCATTGCCGAACTGACGGTCGGCATCATCGGATACGGGCGAATCGGCCGTGCTACCGGCCGCAAGCTAGTTGCCTTCGGATGCACGGTGCTCGCGACGAACGGAGATCATCCCGTGACCGCGGAAGCGGGCGTACAGGCGGCTACCGTTGAGGATATCCAGAACAGCGCGGATGCCATCATCCTGCACGTGCCGCTCTCCAACGAAACGCATCACCTGATCGACGAGAACTTCATCTCCGCCTGCAAACACAAACCGCTCGTCATCAATGTCAGTCGTGGCGGACTGGTCAGCAACGAGGCCTTATTAGACGCACTCGCAGATGGTCGGCTATCCGGTGCGGCACTGGATGTTGTTGAAGGCGAGCCTAGCCCGCCCACAAATATCATTGGACATGCGAATGTCACCGCGACGCCGCATGTGGCATTCCTCTCGGACACCTCGGTAATTGAGCTACGGACCAGGGCTTGCGAAGAGGTAGTGCGGGTTCTCTCCGGCAAAGACCCGGCCAACGCGTGCAACCGTCTGCAAAGCGGTCTGTCGCTGCCAGGTGGTGTGGCGAGTGATATTCGGGTGATCCAGACCGTCCAGGGTTCGATAGTGGTAAAGAAGGCACTGGACAAGCTAAAGGTAGCCGCTGACTGGCGGTCGGACCCGGTACGGTCGTTGACAGAAGTCGCCGCATTGAACGCCGCAACCGAATTACTGGGACCAGGGGCGGTACCTCGTGTTCTGTGGAGCGATAGCGTTCGCAACCAATTCGCGATGGAGCTCGTCTCACCAACCCAGAAAAACTGGAAGCAGGAGCTCCTTGCGGGCACGGTCAATCTCGTGACGGCCCGAAGAGTGGGTGAACTGCTTGGAATGTTGCACAAGCGCTCCTCAAGGTGCCCTGAGCTTGCCGAGCGGTTCGCTGACCAGACATTCTTTCGCGAATTGCGAGTGACGCCGTACTTCGAAAGAATCGCGCAACGCAACCCTCAATATCGCGGCGCGGTTTCGACAGTCATCGAAGGCGTGACTACGCGGCGAGAGGCGTTGGTCCACGGTGATTACAGCCCCAAGAATCTGCTGGTCGACGATGCAACCGTCACGGTGGTCGACTGGGAGGTCGCCCATTGGGGCGACCCTCGTTTTGACGTGGCGTTTGTCCTCGCTCATCTAATTCTCAAGGCGCACCGCCGGGAGGCGAAGATGAATGAGCTGTTGTTCGCTGAGCGTTCGTTTGTCGAAGGCTATCTCGTCGAGGGCCCCGCAGTCTTTGACGCACATCTTCTGCCGCTGCTGGGCTGTTTGCTGCTGGCGCGCCTCGATAGCGATTCTCCCGTCGATTACGTTACTGAGCTCGACACCGGCGGTATCCGGCGCGTTGCACAGACATTACTGAGCGACGACATGATGTTCGCGAATCGGTGGTTTAACTAACCAATGGAAATGACGTGACACATCCTTCTTTTAATCTAGCTCGCTCGGCCGATATCCTGCAAGTGCGCGGCCGCCAGATTCTCGACTCCCGTGGACGCCCGACCGTCGAGGTTGATGTGGAACTGCGAGATGGTTCGTACGGACGCGCCTGCGCCCCATCAGGCGCATCCACCGGACGACACGAGGTTCTCGAATTGCGCGACGGTGACGACGGACTTCATGAGGGGCGCGGTGTCTCCAAAGCTGTGAATAACATTAATGGCGAGATTGCCGAGCTTCTCAAGGGGCGGCCCGCGACTTCGCAGACCGGGCTCGATGAAGCTTTGCGCACACACGATGGAACGGCGGACCTTTCGCGACTCGGAGCGAACGCGGTCATTGCTACATCGCTCGCAATCTGTCGGGCAGCCGCGATGCACGAGCGGCTTCCGCTGCACCGTTACATCGCGCAACTGGTGGGGACGACGCGGACCTCGATGCCGATGCCGATGACCAATATCCTCAGCGGTGGAGCGCACGCCCGGCGAAGCATGGATTTTCAGGACTTCCTGGCCGTTCCTGTCGGCGCGAAAAATTACGCTGACGCGCTCAACATGCTCACACGTGTGCGTTCGGCCGCGAGCGAGCTGTTGGCCGAAGATGGCATCACGACCCTGCTGGCAGACGAGGGCGGTCTCAGTCCCGGATATTCGTCCGCGGAAGAGGCATTTCAGCTGATGATGCGCGCATTTGAGCGTGCAAAGCTCCGGCCGGGCCACGACGTCGCAATCGCAATCGATGTCGCTGCAAGCGAGTTTTATCGTGAAGGCAAATATCACCTGGCGGGTGAGCAGCGCACGCTCGACGGCGAAGAGATGGCGGAATACCTCGGGGATTTCATCCGTCGATATCCGTTGATTTCGATTGAAGACGCGTTTGAACAGGACGACTGGACTTCGTGGGTCGCATTCACGAAGCGTTTTCCCAATGTGCAGATCGTCGGCGATGACTTGTTTGTGACCAATCCCGAGCGCATCGCACGCGGAATAGAAGTGGGTGCAGCCAACGCAACGCTTATCAAGGTGAATCAGAACGGCACGCTCTCCGGAGCATTCGAAGCAATGAAATGTGCGCGGGCGGGGGGCTATGCGACGATCGTGTCTGCCCGTTCGGGGGAGACGGAAGACTCGTTTATCGCCGATCTGGCAGTGGGGTCGAATGCGGGTCAAATCAAGATCGGTTCCGTGCGCAACTCGGAACGCCTCGGGAAATACAACCAGCTTACGCGCATTGCCGAACAGGACGATGTGGAGCTGACCTTTCCTTTTTTGTGGAGTGACGTCAGATAACTCGCCGTCTCTCGATACTTCGGAACCTATTACTTATGACTACTTCATACACACTCGCCACTTTCCGCCATCAAAATAAGCCGACTCCTGTGATTGAGGTAAATCGGCGCTATTGGCCAATTTCAACGGTAGCGCCAGACCTGCTCCCCGCGGATTCCACTCGCGGCCTGATGCAGCTTTTCGATAATTGGGAACAGTCTCGCAAGCGTCTCGCCAGCCTCGCTGCGCGCCTTTCGTCCGAGGGCTCGCCTGGCGAGATTCCGGTGCCGCAATCGGCCGATGACATCCTCGCACCGTTGCTTTACCCGAACAAGCTGGTCATGTTGGGTGCCAACTATCTCGACCACATGCAACAGGATGCGGGTTATGCGGATTTCGACAAGTCGTCGAAGATTCCGGTTCTGTTCATGAAGCCGCCTACCACGGCGATTGTGGGTAGTGGCGCTTCCGTGCCTTACCCAGTCCAGACGCAAAAGTTCGATTGGGAAATCGAACTGGCCGTCGTTATCGGCAAGCGGGCGACCAGACTCACAGTCGAGAACGCGATGTCGTACATCGCTGGCTACACAGTAGGTATCGACCTGTCAGCGCGCGACTGGCAGTTTCACGAAAAGCATCTGGTGAAATTCGATCTGTTCGGCGGCAAGGCATTTGACTCGAGCAATCCGCTCGGGCCGTGCATCGTTCCCGCAGGTCAAATCAATGCCAACGATCTGCAATTGACCCTTAAGGTCAACGGCGAAGTGAAGCAGCATGCGCGAACCAGTTTGATGATCTGGAACATTGCCGAGCAACTCGCTGCTATCACGGAACACGTGACTCTGGAACCTGGCGACATCGTCATGACTGGAACGCCTAGCGGAGTCGGTCTTAAGACCGGGACGTTCCTTAAGCCGGGCGACAAGCTGGACGCTGAAATCGAAGGGATCGGTCATCTGGCCGTCCAGGTGCAGGCATAGGAGGGGATGGTGATGATTGTCGAGCAACGGACCTACACGGTGAAACCGGGCGCGGTACCGGCGTATCTGGACCTCTATGTGCGGGAAGCAATGGAGGTCCAAAAGAAGCATCTTCCGCAGATGGTGGGGTACTTTTCAACCGATATCGGACCGCTTAACCAGATTATTCATATGTGGGGCTACGCCGACCTGAACGAGCGTGCACGGTGCCGTGCTGCGCTGTATGAGGACCCGGCCTGGCGGGAGGTCGTAAAGAAGCTTCTCGAGATGATCGAGGTGATGGAAACCAAGATTCTCGTGCCGACCGCTTTTTCGCCAATCAAATGATGGAGTGAGACATGAATAAGATACAACCGATTGACCTGAAAAGCCTCGAGGACGAGCGGTGCCGCGCGATGACGAGCGTCGACATTGCGGCGCTCGATCGACTGTTGGACGACGACCTCATTTGGACGCACTCGTCCGGTCAGGTCGACGGCAAAAAGCGGTTGCTGGCCAAGATCGAAAGCGGCGAATCGCAGTATCTCTCCATGCGCCGCGAGGACGAGAAGTACGTCATCTCGGATGACGCTGCCGTCGCGTCGGGGAGTGTCAGCATGGAGGTTCGTCTCGGCGGGGTCGAGCGTTCACTTCGCAGCCGATATACCAATGTCTGGTTCAGAGAGGGGGACGTCTGGCGCGTCGTGGCGTGGCAATCGACTGCCATCCCGGCATAAGCGGGAAAAATCGTCTAACGGGATCCCGAAGAGTCATTTTCCTTCTGCTTTCAGCGCGGACGCGGACGTCAGGTACTCCCCTTTGGGATAGTTTGAATTTGTTTTGTTCGGCGCAGCGGCACCGACAACATCAACCAGGAATCGGCACTGATCCATGAATGCATCTCCCCAAACAGTATCTGGCACGCCGCCCAAGGTGACGCTTCTGATTGACGGCAAGCCAGTTGAGTCCAGTACCCAGGAGTGGCGAGAGGTGATTAACCCCGCTACCCAGGAGGTGCTTGCTATGGTCCCGTTCGCGACTGCAGACGAGATTGACCGTGCGATCCGTTCGGCGCACGCGGCTTTTGAAAAGTGGAAACGTACCGCTGTGGGCGCACGCATGCGTATCATGCTGCGCTATCAGGCACTTGTACGCGAAAATCTGCCGCGCATCGCGAAGACATTGAGCGCGGAGCAGGGCAAAACCCTGGCCGACGCCGAGGGCGATATCTTCCGTGGGCTGGAGGTCGTCGAGCACGCATGCTCGATCGGCAGCCTCGCGCAAGGGGAATTTCTCGAGAATGTCGCCGGCGGCGTAGACACCTACACGCTGCGCCAGCCAATCGGCGTCTGTGCGGGCATTACCCCGTTCAACTTTCCCGCGATGATCCCGCTGTGGATGTTTCCCATGGCAATCGTCTGCGGTAATACCTTCGTATTGAAGCCTTCCGAGCAGGACCCACTGTCGACCATGCAATTGGTCGAGCTTGCAATTGAAGCGGGCGTGCCGTCGGGTGTTTTGAACGTGGTCCACGGTGGTAAGGAAGTCGTTGATGCGCTGTGCACGCACGAACTTGTGAAGGCAGTTTCCTTCGTGGGATCAACCGCGGTCGGCACCCACGTGTACCGACTTGCGAGCGAACATGGCAAACGCGTTCAGTCGATGATGGGCGCGAAGAACCATGCGGTTGTGCTGCCCGACGCGAACCGCGAGCACACCTTGAACGCTTTGGCCGGTGCCGGTTTCGGAGCTGCTGGTCAGCGCTGCATGGCGACTTCGGTCATCGTGTTTGTGGGCGAATCGCATCAGTGGCTGCCCGATCTGGTCGCGAAGGCGAAACTGTTGAAGGTCAACGCCGGGAGCGAACCCGGAACGGACGTCGGACCGGTGATCTCACGGGCCGCGAAGGCGCGCATTCTTGCGCTGCTGGAAACCGGTGTGGCCGAAGGCGCGACGCTAACCCTCGACGGCCGCGGTATCAGCGTAAGTGGATACGAGGACGGGAACTTCGTCGGGCCGACAATTTTCTCGGACGTGACGACGGAAATGCAGATTTACCGCAACGAAATCTTCGGTCCGGTGCTGCTGGTGATGTCGGTTGCAACACTTGACGACGCAATCGCTCTCGTAAACAGGAATCCTTACGGAAACGGCGTGGGCCTGTTCACCGGCAGCGGTGCCGCTGCCCGGAAGTTCCAAAGCGAAATCGACGTCGGCCAGGTTGGTATCAACATTCCGATTCCGGTTCCGGTCCCGTACTTCAGTTTCACGGGCTCACGTGGCTCGAAACTGGGCGATCTTGGCCCTTATGGCAAACAGGTCGTGCAGTTTTACACGCAGACGAAAACCGTCACTGCGCGTTGGTTCGACGACGCGACGGTCAATGATGGAGTCAATACCACCATCAGCCTTCGCTAGCAGCACGATGTTCCCTTGGCGTGGGCACCCGTCGGGGAGAGTGCGCAGCGCACCCGGTGGACCGACGCAGGACGCAGGACGGAGCCGGCAGTTCGGTCCTGCGCGCTGGGTGGGAGCCGCCGTTCTCGAGCACAAGATTTAACCGGACAGGAGTTGCTGTGAGTGAACCAGAAATTGAAATTGAATTGCTCGCGCTCGACAGCGAGCGGTTTCGCGCGATGGTGCGTCAGGACTTCGGGACGCTTGAACGTCTTCTGGATGATGAGCTCGTATGGACCCACGCTTCGGCAGTCAGTGAAGGCAAGCAAAGCTTCCTTGAGCGGCTGACAGCCGGTTCGATTCGCTATCTGGAGATAACCCGCAGCGAGGAAGAGGTTCGGCTCTTTGACAACGTAGCGATCGTCAGCGGTATCGCTAGCATTCACGCAATGGTGAACGGGGCTGAGCGGTTTCTGACGAACCGTTACAACAATGTCTGGCTCAAGAGGGCCGGAAACTGGCGAATGGTGAACTGGCAATCGACCGCGATGTCAGTCGCGCCCGAACCTCAGGTGCGCAATCAGTCCCCGGTGATTTCAGAACCCATTGGCTGGATTGGCGCCGGTCGTATCGGCAGCGCGATGGCGATGCGCCTGCTTCAAGGGGGCTACAGCCTTGTTCTCTGCGAACTGAACGAAGCCGCGCGCGTTGCACTGGAGCAAGCCGGTGCAGCCACATGCGACGCTCCGGCGGACTGCGTACGTGCGAGCAACCTTATCTTCTGCTCGCTTCCTGACGACCGCGCCGTCGAGGCTGTGGTGTTCGGCCGGCGCGGCATTCTCGAGGCCGCTACGCCCGGTCTTGTGCTCGTAGACCTGAGCACGATTTCTCCGGCGATGTCGGCGCGGGTAGCCGCTGAGACCGAAAAGCGCGGCATTGCCTATCTGAGAATGCCCGTCTCGGGCAATCCCACGTTGGCACAGCAGGGACGTCTGACCGTACTTGTTTCAGGTCCCCATGTGACCTGGGAGCAGGTGCAGCCTGTCGTACAGGCGTTCTCCAGCGCTCAGCGTTATCTGGGTGACGGCGAGCAGTCGCGCTACCTGAAGCTCGCTATCAATTCGATCGTCATGAATCTCGCGCCGCTGATGGCCGAAGCGTTGACCCTCGGTCGCAAGGGTGGTCTGGACTGGACCACGATGATTGACGGGATCTCCGCCAGTCCGATCACTTCGCCGTGGCTCCAGACGAAGTTGGACGCACTACGTCGAAGAGACTTTTCGCCAACTATGTCGCCCCGCTTGATCCTCAAGGACCTCGACCTGATGCTCGAGGCCGCGCGTCAACTGGGCATGCCTATGGCGGTAACCGCTTCGACCCGGCAACTGATGCAAGTGGCGGCGATAGGCGCGGGCGCCGATGACGACTTCTTCACGGTAGTCAAACTGGTCGAGCAGCAGTCCGGGCTGCCGACGGAGGGTGTCGTCGACAACTGATTTCATCTGTCGGGGAACTTCCGGGCAGGGGTCTTCCTAAGGAAGGCCCCTCGCGCAGAGCGTCGGCCGAATCAAACCTATCTTTGAAATTGGGAAACAAGTTATGGAAACTTCCGATGCTACGCTCGCGGAACTACTGCGAGCCGATGACCGGCGGTATGAGGTGATGATTGCTCGTGATGTCTGCGCGCTGGAGGGCCTGCTGGCAGACGAGCTGCTGTATACGCATTCGGCAGGCAACACCGATACCAAGGAGCAATATCTCGAAACGATTCGCTCGGGTTACGTGGTGTACCGGTCCTCGCAGATCGACGATCTCAATTTCAGGAAGCACGCTGACGTAGGCATGCTGATGGGGCGGGCACGAATCGAAGCAACCATCGCTGGAGCTGACCGCGTGCTGGAGAATCGCTTCTTCGCTTCCTGGGTCAAGGACGATGGTCAATGGAAGCTTCTTGCCTGGGTGTCGATTCCGTCTCCCAGGTAGGAAGCAACTTTTTCCGGCGCCTGCGCATGCCTGTCGTACGGATGCCCTATCCGCCTGCTGATGGACGCAACCGAGGATAGGGTTCAAGCGAATGCCACGTGCGTTCGCCCGGGTAGGCCGGGGAAGCGTCGCTCGATGCGGGGCTGGATCTTGACTTCGACTTTCGCGGCGGCCTCACCTGTTGTATGGGGCTGAAATCGTGGCTCATGCGACGTGGAAAGGTCTCATGAGCCAGGGGCGGGTTCGCCGCTTTTTTGTTCAAAATCGTCCCGAGAGAATTGCCCGGGGGACTTTGCTGGCTGTGTTTCGAGTTGTGCTGGTCGTCTGTCTCAGGTAGGTGTGCAAACCATGGATGAAATCCGTCAGTTTCGCATTTTTGCTGCTATTGCCGAGAGTGGGAATCTCTCCGCGGTTGCGCGCCAGCTCGATTCATCGGCCTCTTTGGTGAGCCGATGCCTCGCGGCACTGGAACGACGCGTTGGTGTCAGGCTGGCAGCTCGCACGACCCGTAGCCTGGAGCTAACGGAGGAAGGGCGCACCTACTACGAGCGTGGGCAGTATATGGAGCTCCAGATATGCCCTCGACTTCGGCGTGCGCATCCCAACGAACTTGACGACCGGAGCGGGTACGAACGTTGTTCGACCATTTCCAAGCAGATGCGGCCGACTCCAGACCGGCACCGACTTTATTCGGGTCTTCTTTTCGAGCGAGGTACTCCGCACAATGCTGCGGCCGGTCTGGCGTCTCTGGAGCGACTGGCTCGTGACATTCTCAGACGCGTATCGCCAGGAATGTTGGTTGTCGACGAGGGACACCTGTGATTCTCACGTCTGTGCCGTCGTGGGATTATTTCAACTGGTTGAACGTTGTTGTATTACCCATAAGGAAATCTCTGTTCACTTCGGTAACTTCGCGGACGAAGTCCCAAAGTGCTTTCACACGCGCGAGTTCGCGCCGTTCAGGCGGGGCGACCAGCCAAAATGTGCGTTGAATGTCAACCTCTTGCGAGAGCAATGGTACTAAGCCGCCTACAACGCTTCCGAGGAAGCACGGCAGAACAGCGATTCCCAGGCCTGCCTTCACCGCTTGAGCCTGTGCAATCACGCTCGTGCTTCTGAAAATAGGCCTTAGCGCCGGCATCCAGCCCGGAAGAGAAAACTGCTGACTGGAAAATATTAGATCGTCGACGTAGTCAATCCATCGATGTCCAACCAAGTCGTCGCGTGTTTTGACAGGCGGGTGGGTCTCGAGGTAGGCGGTTGACGCATAAGGCAGCAAGCGATAATCCGACAGCTTACATGTCACGAAGCTGTTCGCGCTGGGTCGGTCGATTGCGACCGAAGCGTCGGCCTCTCTTTTTGAAAGGTTTAGGGTCCGAGGAAGCGGCAGAATATCAACCGTGATCGCCGGATGCCTAACGCAAAAATTCGCCATCTGCGGAGCTAAAAAGAAGGTCCCGAATCCTTCCGTGGCGCCAAGACGTATCTCTCCGGTCAAGGCGACCGTATCGGAAAAAACGTTTGCCTCGACGGCGGTAAGCGTACTTTCGAACTTTTCAGCGTGCTCCAGCAGTCGATGTCCCGCCGTGGTCAATCGCATGCCCTGCGAACTGCGGTCGAAAAGCCTTGACCCGGTATCCCGTTCCAGTCGCTGAATCCGCCGGGAAATGGTGGATTGACTCATTTTGAGGCCGTGTGAAGCCTCAAGCGCAGACTGCGACCGCGCGGCCGCCAAGAATATGCGTAGATTGTCCCAGTCAAAGTGCTGCATATGCGCTCCGTTATGCAAACCTGCATAGCCATATTGCAGTATAGCCTACCCTAAATGCAAAAGTAGTGACATAAGATCTATTCCGTTGCCGCAGAGAATGGACATGGACTCACTGTCACTACGCGTGCGCAGAGTCTGGACGTGCTGTCGTCGCAGGCGAACATCGCGGGGTACAAAGCGGTGCTGCTGGCCGCCACGCTTTACCCGCGGCTATGCCGATGCTGATGACTGCCACCGGCACCGTGAAAGCGGTGCGCGTGCTGATTCTCGGCGCGGGTGTGGCCGGTTTGCAGGCGATCGCGACCGCCAAGCGCCTCGGCGCGGTGGTCGAAGCCTCCGACGTGCGGCCGGCAGTGAAGGAGCAGATCGAATCGCTCGGGGCCAAGTTTCTGGACGTGCCCTACGAAACCGACGAAGAGCGCGAAGCCGCGCAGGGCGTCGGCGGCTATGTGCGGCCGATGCCGCCTTCGTGGCTGACACGCCAATCCGCGCTGGTTCACGAGCGAGCCAAGCGGGCCGACGTGGCGATCTCCACTGCGCTGATTCAGGGCCGCGCTGCGCCGACCCTGATCGCGGTCGAAACCGTGCGGGCGATGAAACCCAGCTCGGTGCTGGTCGACCTCGCCGTCGGACGCGGTGCGGAGTATGAAGGCCAGGGCGGCGGCAACTGTCCGCTCACCGAAGCCGACAAGGTCGTCATCAAATACGGCGTGACGATCGTCGGCTATACGAATCTGGCTTCAATGGTGCCCGCCGACGCGTCGTCGCTCTACGCGCAACCTGCTTGATTTTCTCAAGCTGATCATCACGAAGGAAGGCACCCTAAACATTGATCTCGCGGACGACATCGTCGCGGCCACGCTGCTGGCCCGTGACGGCGAAGTCGCGCGCAAGGCCTGAGCAATTAATTGCATGGGACCAGAGTAGCGCGCTGAAGCGGTAACTCTGGCTGACAGCGAACCTTTAAGGAGAGCGGCGGTGGAAGCCATCAACCACACCGTCATCAACCTGATCATCTTCGTGCCGGCGATCTACGTCGGCTACCACGAGACCTTATAAGTAATTGAGGGTGTTGCATTTCCCTACCCCTTGCCACACGGTAGGCCTGTTGCGATTGCATTTATTGCTTGTTGCGAATCGTAGACCGACGCGGTGAATTCCGGTAAGCAGACCGACACTGTGCTGTTGCGTTTGCAAGGAAGCACCTTAGTCAAGGCATCAAGCCGGCCGGCTTCGCGATAAGAGGAGTAAAAGAGAAAAGAACGTTGGAGTCGAGAATGATTGTCGGCTGTATCGTCATAGGCCGGGTGGGTCCGTGTCTTCGGTCTAGGTTTCGAAAAACGCCTTGGCTTGAGCCTTCTTCGCCTTGTACTCGAGTACGTCGGCCTTTTGTAAGAATCGGTTCTGGCCGGTGATGTGATGAAGCGAAAGCTTCCCCTCTTCAATCAGCTTCACCAGGTGCAGGCGAGATACAAATAGCAGTTTCGCGGCTTCGGAAGTCGAGATGACCTCGTCGTGAGGGGTGCCGCGAAGCGCTGGCATATTCTCTTCAAACACGCGAAGAACGTTTTCCATCTCCTCTGAGAGAAGGGTTTGAGCTTCGGCTGGAATTCGCGGGCTAACCCGCTTGAGCAGTTCATCCGCCCGGGTACGCGCCAGGCGCATCACCTCTTCCCGCTGAAAGCTCCACATGCTCTTTGGTCGTCATCTCGACCTCGCTCTGGCTTTGTCTTCGGGGTGATCTTCTTACGCAAGCGTGGCTGCCGTTCATCATCATGACGCTGATCGCGTTCGTGCTCGGAGTGCTGATCATCATTCCGATCTGCGGCGCGGACTTGCCGGTGGTGGCGTCGATGCTGAACTCGTACTCGTACTCGTACTCGGGCTGGGCGGCGGCGAGCATCGGCTTCTCGCTGAACAATCCGATGCTGATCATCGCGGGCTCGCTGGTGGGTTCGTCCGGCGCGATTCTGTCGTACATCATGTGCCGGGCGATGAATCGCTCGTTCTTCAACGTGATTCTGGCCGGCTTCGGTAACGAGGCAGGCGCGGCGGTGGCAGGCGGGTCGGCCGCGCAGCGTCCGGTGAAATCCGGTTCGGCCGATGATGCTTCGTTCAGTCTCGGCAATGCCGAGACTGTCGTGATCGTGCCGGGTTATGGTCTGGCGGTGGCGCGCGCGCAGCATGCGTTGAAGGAACTCACCGACAAGCTGGTCGAGAAGGTCATCGAGGTGAAGTACGCGCTTCATCCGGTGGCCGGGCGGATGCCGGGTCACATAAACGTGCTGCTCGCAGAAGCCGAAGTGCCGTACAACATGGGCGACGACCATCGAGCGATATTCATCGGCGAAGTGTGCGCCCGCTCGTGGGGCTCAAGCAATCCGATTGCCGTTAGTGGGTGCCCCCTGCCAAAGCTTCGTACGCATCCGGCATTTTGAAGTTAGCTTGCGCGGCAAACGTAACGCTGAAGCTAGCGGCCTGAACGGCGCTACCGTTTCGCTCTAACACCGGGCGACAGCCGACGTGCGTCTTGGGTTACGTTTGCCTAATATATTCCGCCCACGGATGGTCGTAGATATCATCGACTTTACCTTTACGTAAATTTAAGCTTGCCTTTCCTAGAAGCACCGACTCAGAGTGGAAGATCGTCGCCGCTCACCACGAACGCAAACGTCCCGCCCTTGCTGGCTCGAGGCACGCAAGCGCCGACAGCATCCGCGCTAAATTTTTAGTCCCGCTTGACTTCGGTGATCGCTATGCAAAATCGCATAGTCCTGTTCCACTTTGTGCTGTTTAAAATGCAGAAGTAGTGAAATAAGATGCATCTTCGAGATGAGTCATATAACCTTTGGAGACACAACATGAGCAGTCAAATTGTTCACTTTATTGGTGGCGAGCAAACCCGCGGCGCTGACTCCCGCAGCGGCCCCGTCTTCAATCCATCCACTGGCGAAGAGATTGCCCGCTGTATCTATGGCAGCCGAGAAACGGTCGATCATGCCGTCAAAGTTGCAACACAAGCGGGTCTCGCTTGGGGGCGTGGATCTCACGCGAAACGCTTGGCAGTCGTCTTCAAGCTTCGAGATCTCATGATCTCGAACATGGACGTCCTTGCGGATGCGATCGGTCGGGAACATGGGAAGACTATCGCGGACGCCAAGGGAGAACTTGGGCGGGCAGTCGAAGCAATTGAGTTCGCTTGCGGCGCTCCCCACGTAACCAAGGGCGAGTATGCAAATAACGTTGGCGGTGACATCGAGGTTTTCTCGATGCGACGGCCAATTGGCGTGGTCGGGTGCATTACGCCGTTCAATTTCCCGGTCATGGTTCCGGCCGTCATGATGACAATGGCGGTGGCAGTCGGTAACAGCGTCGTCTGGAAGCCGTCTGAGAAAGTACCTAGCGCTGCCCTTGAGTTCGCCAGACTGTGGAAAGAGGCGGGCCTGCCGAATGGCGTGCTTAACATTGTTCAGGGGGATAAAGAAGTCGTGGACGCCATGCTTGAACATCCGGGTATCGCTGGTGTCAGTTTCGTCGGCTCGACCGGTGTCGGTGAGTACGTCTTTCAGAAAGGGACATCGCATAACAAGCGCGTGGCGGCATTCACGGGTGGCAAGAATCACATGGTGGTTATGCCGGATGCAGATCTCGAAGCAGCCGCCACTGCATTCGTTTCCGCCGCCTACGGGTCATCGAGCCAGCGCTGCATGGCTATATCACTGTTGCTTCCTGTCGGCGACGAAACGGCCGAGCGCCTTCGCGATCTAATTGTTCCAAAGGTTAAGGCCTTAAAGGTCGGGCCGTACGATGACGCCTCTGCCGACTTTGGCGCGCTGGTCAGCAGCGCGTCGAAAGCGTCAGTTGAGGAAGCCATTGCTCGGTGCATTGAAGAAGGTGGCGAGCTGGTAATCGATGGAAGGCCAGTCGACATTCCAGGGCACCCGAACGGTTTCTTTCTCGGAGCGACACTCTTCGATCGGGTCACGACCGACATGCAGATGTATAAGGAAGAGGTCTTTGGCCCCGTGCGAGGCATCATGCGGTCGGCGACCTTCGAAGACGCCATCGCGATTACAAATGCTCACGATTATGGCAACGGCTCAGTGATCTTCACTCGCGATGGCAAGTCAGCACATCGTTTTATGATGGAAGTGGAGTCGGGAATGATTGGTGTCAATGTGTCCGTCCCATTGCCGACCTCTTACTTCAACTTCGGCGGTTTGCGTCGGTCAAAGTTTGGTGAAGCACATCTTTACGGTCCGGACGCAGCGCGGTTCTATACAAAACTCAAGACAGTGTCGCAGCGTTGGCCCGAACCGGATGACGGTGCCTTACCCATATCGCTCGCATTCAATCCGAGCGCCTGACTTTATTTAGCACGTGTAACAGGCGTCGGACTGTCCACAGACAGACGTCTAACTCACGTTGCGCATTGAATATGCTGTTCAATTTAGGACAATTACATGAAAGCGATTCTAATTTCGCATGAAGAGGGCACCGCAAAGCCAACACTCCGATACGAAGACACTGCTGATCCTGTGCCCGGGCTGAGCGAACTACTCGTGAAGGTCAAGGCAGCCGGCATCAATCGTATCGATCTGCTGCGATCGACGGCTCACGGCGGGACGGCCGCAGGAAAACCTCTTATTGCGGGCCTCGAGTTGTCGGGCGAGGTCATCGCGCTCGGTAGCGAAGTGACCGGCTTCAATTTGGGAGACCGGGTCATGGGCATGACCACGGGCGCGTACGCGGAGTTGGCAGTGATTGATTACCGAGTCGCCAATCCAATTCCCGCGGGTCTTGATTACGACCGCGCGGCTGCGGTGACAACGGTCTATCCTACAGCACACAATGCCCTCGTCACCAACGGTCGTTTTGTCAAGGGTCAGACGGTTCTGATTCAAGGGGCCGGGTCGGCGGTTGGCGTGGCGACGCTTCAGATTGCAAAGGCGCTCGGAGCTGATCTCGTTATCGGTACGGGTAGAACCCGCCAGAAAGCGGCCGAGTTGGAGAAACTCGGACTGGACCACTTCCTTGTTAAAGGGGAGGACGATATTGCGAATCAGGTAATGGAGTTGACCGAGGGCCGTGGCGTTGACGTAGTCATCGACATGGTTGCGCGAGGTGCCTTGGTCGACAATCTTGCAAGCGTGGCACTCGGTGGCCACATCGTTAGTGTTGGTTGGATGGGAGGCGCCAAAGACGAACTTGATCTCGACACCCTCGCGCGCAAGCGCGTGTCACTGGTAGGGGTCTCATTTCGAACACGTACCTTGCAACAAAAGACTGACCTTTTCTCGCAGTTCCGTCGAGACCTGTACCCATTATTCGACTCAGGACGGCTGACGCCGGTCATCCACAAATGTTTCCCTTTGGCCGAGGCCCTACGGGCACAGGACGAACTCGCGGAAGACAAACACTTGGGGAAAATCATTCTGCATCCGTGAAAGACGGCTAATGCAAGATAACTTGGGAAATCCTTTCCGACGAAATGTGGTTCGCAAGTTGCGCTTGGTTGATATCGCGTCAACGCCAAAATTTGGCACGATGCATCTTGCGCAACATTCCAGTCAACTCGACGTCGGCCACATTGAATCGGGTAATAGCGCATTCAGCGGGATTGGGTTCAACAGAGCCCCGGGACTGACACTCCACGTTGTCGCCGAGAAGCGAGTTGAACAGAACAGACCGGCCCGTCTCCGACTTGCTGTAAATGCCTTTTCGAGTTGTGTACTACTACAATGAGATTTTTCGGCTGCCGTTTCTGATCACCATCAGGGCTTCGCAGTCGCCAAGATCTGGTTGTTATCATGAAAGGGAGTTGCCGAGAGATGGAATACCTAGCGCCCACTCTGGACATGCGGTTTGTAACGAATAACCTCGCCGGTCTTGCGGATGTCGCGAAGCTGCCCGGTTTCGAAGATGCGAGTTTCGAGACGGCGCAGGCCGTGCTGGAAGAATGTGCAAAGCTTTGTGGCCAAGTGCTGGCACCGCTGAATGTTCATGGTGACAGATATCCAAGCACATGGAAGGATGGCACCGTGACCGCTACGGATGGGTTCGGCGACGCGTTCCTGCAGTCTGGCGCGAAGGCTTGCAAGGCGTCCCGCATCCTTTTGAATACGGTAGCCAAGGCCTACCTAAGTTAATCGCAACACCGTGCGCCGAGATGCTTTACGCAGCCTACCTGGCGTTTGCGTTGTGCCCGCTCCTCACTGACGCGTCGATCGGAGAGCTTCTAACGGCTGGCAACGACGCCCAAAGTGCTTCGAAATCCAGTTGGCATCCCACTCGTCACGCCTTCTTAGAGAAAGACACCGATTCGAGGTTCACATTCGTGTCTCACTGATTGATACCATTCGCTTGCAAGTTCACGAAATGTAACTTGTTCGAATCAGCGAAGAGTTGCTGACTTGCGGTGAAGATCCTGTGAATCGCTCGTGCCATAGACGTAAGTCCACCACATCATATGGTGGGCTCCATCTGGGCACGGCGACGCAAGCGCAACGGATCAAGCGGTCGAACTTTTCATGGGGTTCAAGCGACAGGTCGTTAAGGCGATCGTGCAGCCGGAGATGTCCGCAACACAGATCGCGCTCATAACCGCTCAACGCCAACCTGTTATTCGGGTGACGTCGCCAATCCCCGGTCGGGGCTCATGGACGGACCTGCATTGCTGCGCCGGCACTCACTAAAATGCCGGTTGTGGCGTCGCCGCTTTCGGTCACCGACGCGTGGGATGGGCAACCGGCATCGTATCTTGAGTGCCGCTACGAGGTCGAGGTTTGCTGTGTTCACTTGCACAGTTTTGAGGCAGTGCCGGCGGCGATGTTGACGACACTTGTGCGGAAGTTGCGCGGCGTCCCAATCTGCAATTCCAGGCGTCGGTAGTTTAATCCCCAGATTCACGCGTGTGGCTCGCGGCGACGTCGCGTATACGGGCGAGATTCGACACATTGGCTGCGAAGGTGCGTATTTGCGGTTCCCCCGCTTCCACATCGCCAAGCACCCGATCGACCGCAGCGAGTCGCGGGACCGCTCGTTGATCGTCGCCAATCGCTGCTTGACCCAAAAATATCCCCAGCGACGTACTTAGCGCCTCTCGCATGGTCCGACGCTAAACTGATTGCGCGCGGCTGCTTAGCATGGGGCGGATCGACAGAGGGACCGAAGCTATGACGTTTTTTAGCTTTCTACGCCACGTCGCGGTACGAGCTTCCGTCGGTTAGCTTTCGTCGATCTCTAACTCAGAAGTATCTTAGACATGAGACCATTGGGTCGGCATTGAAGCCATTTGATGGAGCACGCCTGTGCCGGAGGATAGTTGGGCGGCAGGCTGTGCCACTTCTCATTGCGAGTGATGACCCAAAAAATAGTATTCAATACGTCCTGAGGATCTCGCGCTGTGCGGTCAAAGCGCCGCTTGGAATCCCAAGGCAGCAGATGTTTGATACGCTGCCACGCGTCGTCGGAAAGGGCAACGTCTATCACGTCGAGACTCGTTAGTTTCGTTATGCTTGGACTCCTGTTAACGATCAAACTACGGCGTCCGGACAGCGGCAGTGACACGCTTCCCTTCATACGCTGCGTGCACGCACATTGAGATGATTCGCGTACCGATCGCCGCGCGTTGACGGGTTAGGATATACGTCGCATCGGGACATCCGCCGATAGACGATGGAAACGGCCTGCTTTCTCGCTTAATGTACGGCGAGGGAAGTGTTTGAACCGTTGATCAGCACCGCAGGAGAAGTTGATCTCTGTTTTCAAATACATGGATGAGGTTCGGAACGCATTATTGGTAGCGAGAACCTTTGCCCTTGCTCTCAGACAGGACTCTGCGTGTCATATAGGCCTCACAAGCACGAGTAGCCACGCGCACCGAGAATGTCCTTGCTATGGACCGGAGTATCCGCCGCAATTGCGATTTGCGTGATCGAAATTCGGTTTTCCTCGCATGGATAGAGTTTCCTCCATGTTTGCGATCTTGCTCGTTGGGTCTCGCAAACCTCGAAAGACTAAAATCGGTTTCATCTTTCGCCTGACCTCGCCGATGCCCTCCAAAAGCCTCGATCTCTGAAGGATAGAGAATCTAGAAAAGCCCGGCTCGGTTTAACCACTCGGTGAATCTTAGGACGAAGAGACCGATCGAGCCCGCGACTGCGTAGCGAAGCTGACTGCGGACGCCACCAGAACGTTGATGATGAGAGCGGCAAAGCCAAAGTTGATATCGCGCACTGCAGGGGGTAACGAGGGGAATATAGTTGCAATAGTGCTATGGGTAAGCGTCGCGCTCACTACCGCTACCTCAGCGACCACGATTCCAGATATCACACCGGCCGTGTTTAAGCGCCTGATCTCGAACAGGCTAACTAAGAGACCGGGGAACAACTGCGTGACGAGGCTGTAGCCCATCAGTAGAAGCGAAACAAGCGCACCGCCCCCGTTCAACGCAAAATACGCTGAAAGCAGGGCAACCACTGGAACGAGAAGGCGAGCGATACGGTTGACGGTTGCATCCGTCGCGCGGGTATTGATCGCTCCGCGATAAAGGTCATTGGCGATTGAGGTAGAAGTGCTTATCAGTAGCAAGGAACCCGGGACCAATGCGGTGAGGACTCCGACGCCGCCGATGACGCCCACAAACCATGGATCGAATGCCTGTACGGACAATTTGAATAACGCCAAATCGATTTCTCCGCCTTTAAGTCCCGGAACTTTGAGAATTGCGGCGAACCCAACAAAGAACACGAAGAGCAGAATCAGCTGATAAATCGGAAGAGTAACCGCGTTACGTCGAAAGGCCTGCTCGCTCTTCGCCGTAAAAATAGAAGTGAAAGAAAACGGCCACATGAAAAATCCTGTCGCCGTAAGCAGAACGGTGGTCTGAAACCACGTAAAACTTGTACCGGATGACGTAAAGATTAAGAAGCCCGGCTTGGCCTGGTCGATTGCACGAAACATTTCACCAAATCCGCCATAGTGGTGAATTGGCAGGTAGATACCAAGGAAAACTGCGATCCCTAGAACCGAGATGTCCTTGACCACCGCGGTCCACACGGATCCGTGGACGCCGGAGACGACTACGTACACGGCAAGGAGAAGGACGCCGAGGCATACCGCTGGCGTCGCTGACACCGTTCCGTATGAAGCGACTTGCACGATAATTCCGAGCCCTTTGAGTTGCAGCGCGAGATACGGAATCGAGGCGGTTATGCCGACGACTGATACGAGCACGGACAACGTGCGGCTGTCGTATTTTTTTCGAAAGAATTCAGGTTGCGAAAGGATCTTGTGCTGTTTAGCGAAGCGCCAGATCGGAGGGAGAAGCCAGTAAGAATAGATATAAGCAAGCGTGCAGTACATAAGGATGTAGTACACGGCTGCGCCCTTTCCATACGCAAAACCGCTGCCGCCCAAAAGTGTAAAGGTCGTGTAGATCTCGCCAGCCATTAGCAGAAACACAAGGATGGTCCCGAAGCCACGTCCGCCGACGGTCCATTGCTCTAGAGTCATACGGCGCCCGCTGCGAGCTCGCAAACCAAGGCCAAGGGCAAGCAGGCTGAACAGGGAAATAACTGTGAGTGAAGTGTTCATTGGTTCAGTCCCCTTCAACTTTGCTTGTTCCGGTTGGCCGGATCGCGAAGATAAATAAGTCCCATGATCAGGGCCGACAAAGGTAACCATGCTGAAAGCCACGCCAGCACGAGTGGCATGCCAAGGACGATGGGTTCAACCTTGTTCACGAGGGGTGTACCGAACAAAATAGCGACGAATGGCACGACTGCGAGCCAGCGGAGAGTCATGACGGAACCTTTGGAGAGGAAACCATTGAAGTCAAGAGGTGGTACGACGACAGCCCTTGAGGAGGCAGGGGAGGGGCGTGGGGTGTTTCCAGGACGATGTCATCACAGCTTCGTCGCCGCTCGCGGAGCGCAACGCTCCGCGAAGCGATGACGTGCCTAAATGGTTTGACAGTCAGACAAGACGTTTCCGATTCGGGACACCATCAGCTTTATGGTTTCGGGTTCCATCACCAATGCCGGTCCCAGCAGGATCGTGTCGCCGGTCATCTTCACCATGACCCCGGCATCGTAAAGCTTCTGCAGAACCTGCAGTCCGCGCGCCCCTGGTGTGTCGAGAGGCTGCAGATCGACGCCCGCCATCATGCCAATTCCGCGGACATCAGTGACAACCTCCAGTTCGCTAAGAGCGTGCACTGCGTTCTGAAGGATCGGCTCGGCGTCACGGGCACGCTGAACCAATTGATCGCGCTCGAAAATATCAAGCACCGCCAGCGCTGCAGCGCACGCAGCGGGATGCCCGCTGTAGGTGTACCCGTGGAAGAGTTCGATGCCCTTGTGACGCTTCTCGTCCGTGAGCACGTTATATATCTTCTCGCTGACGAGCACAGCCCCCATTGGAATAGCGCTGTTTGTCAGGCCTTTAGCGATCGTCATCATGTCGGGGACCACGCCGAATCGCTGTGCAGCGAAGTTCTCGCCAACCCGTCCGAAGCCTGTAATCACCTCGTCGAAGATGAGAAGGATGCCTTGCTGGTCACAGATCTCACGAAGGCGTTGAAGGTACCCCACGGGCGGAACGAGCACGCCAGTCGAGCCAGCAACAGGTTCAACGATACATGCTGCGATGTTGTGTCCCCCGAGCAGCGTGCAAAAGCGCGTCAAGTCTTCCGCCAGCTCCGCGCCAGCCGCAGGCTGTCCTAGGGTGAAACGATTTTCTTCCGACCACGTGTGGCGCATATGCACCACACCGGGAAGTCCAATCCCGTACGCGTCGCGATTCGGCTGAATGCCGCCAATCGCCATTCCGCCAAAATTGACTCCGTGATAGGCCCGCTCGCGGCTAACGAATCGCGTTCGGTTCGATTCACCTCTCTTGTGGTGGTAAGCCAAAGCGATTTTCATCGCTGAGTCCGCAGCTTCCGAGCCGGAATTGACAAAGAAGCTATATTTCAGCCCCGCTGGGGCGATAGTTGCGAGGCGCTCAGCGAGCTCGAAGGCAGCGGGATGACCGACGTTGAATGGCACGACGAATGCGAGCTCCCCCAGCTGCTTTGCGACAGCGGCGGCGATCTCGGGACGACTATGACCACACGGGGTACTCATTAGCCCGCCCATGGCATCGACGATCTCTCGACCATCCTCTGAGTAATAGTGCACGCCCGAAGAGCGGACGACCATGCGAGGGCTAGGACTTGCCTTGAACGCTGAGTTAGCGGTGAACGGCATCCACCAGTTATCGAGATTGCCGACTTTCATGTTCATTGACTCCTCCGGAAGTCGTTAGTAAGTTTGCCAAAGGTATTCCGCCGATATTCCATGGCGGATATCAATTGCATTACCTTTAGGTAAGCGCACGCTTTCCTAACGCGCGGCAGTCGTGGTAAACCGCTGGTGAACACATTGCCACGTTGTTGATATAGTCGTATCTACAAGCGAAGAGGTCCGGCATGGGATTGGGTCAGGTCAGTGACATCGACATCCGTCTGCTGAGGGTGTTTAAAATTGTCGTCGAGTCCGGCGGATTCTCCGCCGCCGAAAGCCAACTTAACGTTACGCGAGCTGCAATTAGTCTCCGTATGAGCACGTTAGAGGACAGGGTAGGTATGCGGTTATGTCAGAGGGGGCGTGCCGGCTTTCTCCTGACAGACGAAGGACAGGTCGTCTACGAGGCCGCGGTAAAGCTCTTTAGAGAACTTGATGTCTTCCGTTCCAAGGTGAACGCCGCTAGTTCCGAACTACGCGGGGAGTTGAATTTTGGGATCACAGACAACCTCGTCACTTCACCTCACATGCGTATGACCCAAGCACTTAACGCCCTTCGGGAGATGGGCCCAGCCGTGCAGTTCCACGTTCGTATGACGACCCCAGAAGAGGTTGAGCGAGGAGTCATCGAGGGCAGGTTTCACATTGGGGCTGTCCCTGACTCCAAGCGGCTGACGATGTTCGAGTCGTACCCCTTGTATGGCGAGGAGCACTATCTCTATTGCGGCGCCAATCATCCTTTGACGGCTGTGCTCGATGATGAAGCATTGCTCAAGAGCCTACCGCAGTTCCAGATGGTTGAGATTGAACGGGAAGATCGCCCCGCCCTACCCGAGTTGCCTGTTTTCTACAACGCCTCGGCCAATGCACAGGATAGGGAAGGAATCGCATTTCTTATTCTTAGCAATAAGTACGTTGGATTTCTTCCCGGGCACTATGCCAGCCGATGGGTCGCAAACAATCAGATGAGACCGCTCGCGCCAAACCGGCTTCAGTACACGATTGGCTATCGAGTGATAAGCAAGCGAAGCTCGCAGCCCCATCAACTAACCCGACTGTACCTAGATGAATTGCAAAAGGTGCCGTTGGCGAATCTTGCTGCGTCCTGACCGTGCCTCTTTATACACGCCCAAGACATCGCGGATCGCTTGGCGTTGGCGATGCGTATCATCATGATTCATGCCGTCCTTGGGGAAACACTCAAGGTCTGCATATTTTTGATGTGTTGCGATATTGATAGCTTATCCGGTTAAATCCTTCTTCCGATGCTTTTCTCAAATTGATAGTCGCTGGCGGGACAGAGAAAAGTCCAACGTACATCCCCGGACATAAAACGTGAAGATACTCATCGCACGACTTAATCACGAGACAAACACGTTCTCGCCGATTCCGACGCCCTTGTCGGCCTTCGGTCCGGACGGTCCAACTTTCGACGAACTTGCTTATTTAGAGAACAAGGGCATGCGAACTGCGATGTCCGCTTTCATTGATCTTGCGGAGGAAGCGGGCGTTGCACTGGTGACGCCCGTGTCGGCTTGCGCCAACCCTAGCGGTGTAGTCGATGCGGAAGCCTACTCTACATTGTGCGAGCGAATTCTTCGGGCGGCGCCCGGCTGCGATGGAATTCTACTAGACCTGCACGGTGCTATGGTTGCACAGAACACTGTCGACGGTGAGGGGGGGCTTTTGCGGAAGCTGAGGGACTTAGTCCCTAGTGTACCCATTGGCGTGGCGCTGGATTTGCACGCGAATATGACGGAAGAGATGGTTCGGGGTGCGGATGTAATTGTGGGCTTTAAGACGTTCCCGCATGTAGACATGTACGAGACCGGAATTCACGCCGGCAAGCTTTTGTTTGAGATTTTAAATGGAGGTTCGAGACCAAAAATGGCGTGGCGGCGAGTGCCTCTTGTTACGCATGCAGTGCGAACCGCGACCTCCATCGGCGCCATGAAACGGGCAATTGATGAGGCGGTGTCCGCGGAGGCGAAAGGGTCACTTGCCGTCTCAATCTTCGCGGGATTTGCCCTGGCAGATATTGAGGCGCCTTGTATAAGCGTCGTAGCAGTCGATTCGACGTCGATGGTTGAAGCGCAGAACACGGCAGACAGAATCGCTCGGCAGATCTGGCAGGACCGGGAGGGATTTTTCTACGCCAGCATGCCTCTAGAAGAATCAGTTGAGCACGCGAAAAGGATGAGTGAGGGAGCAGATAGGCCTGTCTTGATGCTGGACCATGGTGACAATTGCACCTCTGGCGGTACTTGTGACACCACCGATGTGCTCGAAGAAGCCATTCGTCAGGGTTTGGAGGGCATCGCAGTAGGTCCGTTCTGTGATCCGGAAGCCGTCGCGGCTTTAATCGAAGCCGGGGAGGGTTCTCGTGCGACAGTTGACCTGGGTAACAAGGTGTCGTTAGAAATGATCGGTCGGAAGAGATCGCCTGTTCGATTCACCGGTATTGTCTCCAGGATCAGTGATGGCTGCTATACCGTCACGGGCCCGACTTACACCGGACAACGTATGGCAATGGGCCGTTCCGTGCTGTTCAACATTGGCCCTGCGGAGATTGTCATCACCGAGCGGCCGCACGAGCCATGGGATATTGGAGTATTCAGTTGTGTAGGTCTCGACCCTACAAGGAAAAAATTCCTGTTATTGAAATCCCGAATGTACGCGCGACCCGTATTCGTACCGTTGTCCTCCGCTCTCGTCGAATGTGATAGCGGTGGAGTGACGACTTCCGATTTCAGTGTTTTTCCGTTTAGGAATCTAAACCGCCCGGTCGTGCCGTTCGATCCCGCGGAGGCTTGCGGCTTAGATTTCTAATGGTGCTGAGGGCACCGCTAAGCCTAGAGTGTAAGCAAGCACGGTCGCTCGGTGCACTGTGTCTAAGGGTAAAAAATATGCGCGGCTGACATCGCTGTCCGATCTAGACGCCCATGCACACGCCGCTTGCCGCCGTTATTTGCGCTCTATCCCCCACCTTCGGTGCGAAGCCAGTTGTGAGCGTGGATCATGACATTGGTGCGCGCTTTTCACAGGGCATTCGCGGTCCGACAAAGCGATCTGATCCGCTGGCAGCGATCGCGCTAGACGCGTGTCTGACATGAGCTGAATAGCCTTTGTCGGTCTGGGCAAGTACGTTGGAACGGCCTCACCATCCTGCTGTGACGCGGCGCGTGTGCCTTACCAAACCTGTCGCGGCGGTGAGTGGACAACGTACGTCCTACGCGGGTTTGCTATTAATTCGGCAGAAGCCTTTTACATGTGATGTCGTGCGTCGCTGACGCGTTGTGTCCGATGAATATTGGCGAACCGACAGATAGTCCTTGCGAATTGCCGGCGGCTTTCTCGACAGGACATCCGCGAGCAATTGCGGCCCAGCCGCACGAGATCGTTCAGCCGAGTGTGTGATGCGGGGTCATGGGACGCAGGCCCGTCAAGTATGTCGCCGACGACGTGTCACCAACACCAAGGAACAATTGATCGACGCACACTGCCAGTGAGCCGCGACGCGTTCACGTCGTTCCCGGCGCGCGCCGGGCAATACTCGCTCGTCACGTCAACTACTCCAATACCCAAAAACGACGACGCATGACTACTCCAACGTTATTGCCGCGTGTTCAAATGCAACTGCGCCGAAGGAATAAAAATGGCCTTTTCAACGAACGCTTCAGGTTGGGAGATTAATTTGATTTGCGGAGAAGCCCGCTTGAGTTGGAGCCCCTGCTAACTCGGCAGCCCGAAGTATCGCGGCCGACTGGCGGCAGGTCTAGTGTGCGACCGACGTCACGCTGGGTTCTATCTTTCTAAAGAATATCGGTTAATGATTTACGACCACTCGCAGGCGAAATGACGTGGGTGGAACATCAATCGAGCGGTATGAACATATAGAGGTATACGAAGTGACGTGAGAACAGCATATGAGGAGCGCAAGGATACCAGAATGACGCAACGCCTCTCTATCCAATTCTGCATAGCCCTATTGCGAAATATGAATGCGGTGGTTGCAATTACGGTGAAATAAGATGATGCCAGTCGCCCCGGCTCATCGTTCGGGGAGGCCTCGCTAGAGGCGTTTGAAAGCGCCCGTTGAGACCGCAGGTCCAACAGTCTAATACGCGAATGCACCTCGGCCACGAGTCGTCGTGCTTGGGCGGTTCAACACAGGGTTCGCGTGCTGAATCTTCCAGATTTCAGGGAGAGTACTGGTTTTATTTTTTACATCGTTCTCTCCTCATTGGTAAGCGGTGTTTTCTCCACACTACGGAAGAAGCATGAAGGGCGATGCTCCCCTAGAACGGCATATCGTCGAAACGTGGCGTGGCTAATGACCGTCTCACGGACTTTAGCCAGCCCTTCAGTTGCTTGACGTCGTCGAATACGAGCAGGTCATGTTCAAGGGCGTGGAGACTCTCCTGCAGCGAGAAGATATCAGCGGCAAGATTGCGCATGATGGTGCCGGGCGACACCTCAATGAAGGGTGGAATTCCGTAGCTGTGCTTGAATCCGTTCTCGACGTGCAGGATTTCGTGGTCGAGTTCACCGACCTGTTCCTTCAGAATCTTGTTGTAGTGTTTCAACCGGTCTTCGCCGATGTTGTTGATGGCGCTCTGGTCAATGTGTTCTAACTCCAACTGCAAC
>Ga0073928_10002416_pt1 | contig 32109 bp, 26 predicted proteins | sample PaiPotPPA55metaG_FD_76969 | JGI IMG/M metagenome (GOLD analysis project Ga0073928, IMG submission 76969) | Iron sulfur acid spring bacterial and archeal communities from Banff, Canada, to study Microbial Dark Matter (Phase II) - Paint Pots PPA... ...
GTGCGGGCAATACCAATTGCATTCCTATCTGCACGATCCATGCCAAGTACGATCCGACCATTACCTTGAATGAAGCGACCAACAACGGTGCGAGGTTGGTCCACCACGCGGTCGCCAGCGAGATCCAGCTCGAGAACGGTCGCGTCATCGGCATCACCTTTATAACTTACGACCGTGAGGGTGGACCGAAGACCGGGAGTGGCGTCATCAAGGCCGCGGTCTATGTCATCGCCGCCAATGGCATCGAGACGCCGCGGCTTCTGCTCTTGTCGAAAAATAAAGGGCAGACCCCCAATGGCGTAGCCAACAGCAGCGACATGGTTGGACGCAATCTCATGGACCATCCCCAATATCTCACCTGGGGACTTCTGCCGCAGCCGGTATTCCCTTATCGCGGTCCGCTGGTCACCTCAGCCATCGGCGAACTGTGTGACGGTCCGTTTCGTGAACGGCGTGCCGCCTTCCGGGTGAGCTTAGGTAATGAGGGATGGACGACCGTGGTCGGCGGCGGCGCTCGATTCGGCGCCGATCCGAATGTAACCACCCTCGATTTTGTCAACGGAATGAACTTCAGTGGCGTCAACACCAAGGGCCTCACCGGATTGGGGGGCGATAAGCGCGCCCTATTCGGCCGCGATCTTACCCAGACTCTGGGGAATTTGATTTCACGGCAGTTTCGGATTGCATTCCCGATCGAGCAGAACCCTGATGCCAACAATCGAGTCACGCTGTCATCTGCCCTTGACGCGTTGGGTTTGCAGCGTCCGAAGATTAACTACGATATTTCCGAGTATACGAAGCAAGGTTTTGCCGCCGCCTTTCGCCTGAAGAAACTGATCTTCAGCAAGCTGGGCGCAACCGACTTTACCAGTGTCCCTCAAGATGATCCCGCCGCCTTCAAGCTCGAGCTCGACGGCTCCCCGGAACTATTTACTTATGGCGGCGCCGGTCACGTCATGGGCACGTATCGCATGGGCAATGATCCCAAGACATCCGTCGTCGACGGGTGGCAACGCTCCCATGATCACCCGAACCTGTATTTGGTCGGAAGCGGAACATTTCCGACGGTGGGCACCGCCAATCCGACCCTGACGTTGTCAGCGCTGGCACTGCGGACCGCAGACGATATTGTCCTAAGGCTCCCATCGCTGACGGCGTGACGGCGTCACTTCACCATGGTTAAGCACCAATAGCGATCGATGAATGGGCGATTCGGACGCTGATCTGCGCCCGAGCCTAGGAACGAAGCGACTCCTCATTTGATAGATTGCAAACCTGGCTGAAGCCACGAGAAAACGAAATCTGCGATGCTGGGGAAAACTGTCGTCAGCAATCCCAACAACGGGGCGATGCCAACGGTCATGATCTTCAACCAGAAATCGCCCCCCAATTTTCCGGGCTCGGTATTTGTTATATGACTTAGCGTCGCATCCTTGTGCATTTCTGCGTAGACGAAAAAGATGATCGCTCCCAGGACGATAAACAAAGCTAGGACGGTGCCACTGAGACCCTGCCGTGGATCAAATGGGTAGCTGGAGATCGCGATCGCAGTCGCAACAAACAGCCACAGAATGCTCATCACCATCGAGCGCATCCGGCCGAGTATGTTTTGGACGAAGCCCATGTAGGGAAGGCACACGAACTCCTCGGCATCACAGATGTACCGTTTTTTCGAAAGTGGCAGCGCTGTGTCGTGATCATCTTTACTATCGCCGTTCGGCGACTCTACTAAAACCAGAGAATTCTTCTCTGTTCTCCATTCCGGCAGGAGCAGTTGCACCAGAAGAGTAGCTGCAGTCCTCGCTGTCGACAGTTGAAAACTCTTTAAGAGCTTCGGGTTTTCTGCATCGCACTTCTTGTAATTCTCTGAATACCATATGGCGAACTCAATCCCAACCGTCCGAGTCTCCTCGAGTGCGTCGATGCAGTTCTTCGCGGCTTTTTTATTGGCGTCGCCTAAAGTCTCCGCGTTCTCCGGAGCACTCAGCGTTGATACTGTGTGCCCTAGGCTTTCGAGCTGTCGAGAGAGCAATTTGTACCGGACGTCAAGAACGTTCCCACTCATCCCCCACACAGTTCCCCACGAAAATCCACGTAATGCCGCCAAAGTTCGCCGCAGCGGCGTGCGATCCAGGAACATCAGCAACTGGCGTAACTCAGTCCACGTGGTCAACAGTTGCCACCCGTCCGCGAGGATAAAACTGAAACAAATAGTCAGATACAAACAAAAGGCGATCGCGTAGCGTTCTGCGCCCAGATTCCGCACCGGGACGCTTTTATAAATATCGAATGGATATCTGGACACCGCTATCACGATCCCAACAATGCCTGCTGCAAGAATCATTCCGAGCTTGAGGATGTGACGAGCCAGAGGCAGTGCGGCGTCTTCGGTAGGTTTCGCGGCCTCTTCCTGGCTGAACATCCGCAAGATGCGCATAGTGTTCCCCTTTGAATCCTGAAACCACAGGTCGGACTCAGCCGGAAGCGTGCATCGATCAGCGCCAAATAGAGCGAGGCCGTGCAAGGAGTGCCAGAACCATGCATACATTCCCAAAGTCAGCACGAGGAACGGCACCGCACCAGACACCCCACTCAAAATGTGCATATTGCGGTAGTACGTAAAGAAACGGTTTGCGGGGATCAACCCCCTCTGCAGGGGGAACGCGAACGTCGTGAAGAAAATGATTACTCCTAGCATCGAACCGGCGCACGACAGAGCGATTAGCGCAGACTCTATTACCCTTCTCCCGCTGCTCAACTTGTCCATCCTCAGAATATTTGCGACACTCGCTCCGAGCGCGATCAGGCACTCCAAAGAGATAATCACCCTCACCAGCCATGGGCGTGAGAGCCCCCCTGAGGAGGGATCAAACGCTCCGCACGCCCAACCTACGAACAGCGGTAACATCGCTGCAAAACAACCGCCTAGAAATACGAGCACTGTGTGGCGGGGCCACTCGTCTAGATTCGCAAAGTGGGTGCGAAACGACGGCTTCGGCCTAAAGTATTCGTCCGGATTCGCGAAGTGGGTGCGAAACGACGGCTTTGCCGTAAACGACGCCTTCCAGCAGCACCACATGTGGAAGCAAACGAAACTTGCGAGAAGAACCAGCCATAGCTTTAGGCTAAGCGGCATTTCGGTATCAGCAGACGAACCGTCGGCAGGGTCTCGGTCGGGGATTGTTTTCTCATTGATGGCCGCTAGAGCCCAATACCCGTCTCTTCCGAGCGTTGTCAGCCAAGTTCCCGGCCGTTGGTATACGTCGCATTCGCCGCCACAATCGTTCGGAATCATCCACCGCGGCATGCCGTAGTCGGGGATCGGCGGACGCACTTGTCGGCAGGCCAGCGGTAAGGGAGGCAGCGATCCGGACGGCGGATATGTCAGCGCGGCGAATTGCCCCGTATCGCGCGGCAGCGTGCAGCTGTCGGCAGTTTTCGGATCTTCGCTGAGCGCTTGGGTGTGAAGTAGCAGCCGGAGCGCGATGTATGTGCCTTCCGAACTATCCGAATTAAATAGGCGCTGCCCGGGGGATCGGTCTACACCCTCGATCCATTCCCGCTCGCGTTCCATAAGCGGGTATGTGCTCAGGCTCATCGTCCCGCCCATTGCTGTTGCCCCGCGCTCCCGCTCGAAAAGGCGGTCCGAACCATCGGTCACGATGCGTGCGTCCGGATACGCGCGCCGCAAAAAACTGGCCAGAAAAAGCTGATCGAGCGGGTTGGTGCTGCGAAGGATCACATATTGAATGTGATACACACGCATGGCCTTCACCAGACCCAACAGAAACGCCTCCTGCGATAATGGAGTTTGGTTCCCGGCGTAGGATTGAATCGTGTCGTGATTTTGGCCTTCGGGGTCCGCGAGGTCGCTGGGCAGACGCGCCCGTCCTACGTCGGATGACTGCTGCGGCGTGTTCGTATTGAAGATCGAGTTCGTCTGATAGGCGGCTCGCAACGCCGACATATCGCGCGGATAATAGAACCTTAAGGCTTTCTCGCAACCTTTGGCACCCGCGGCGTCACCGACATTGTTATCGTTATTTCCGGCGTTTCCGCCGTAGGCTGTTTCGTCCTCGGAAACGATTGCAATAGAAGCTGTACCGTGAGACTGCTTTTCAACATATTCGCAATATCGTTCCAGGCCGACCTCATCGCGTTCCAGGAAACCGTGGAAGTCGATGTCTAAATCAAGCAGTTTCGAATCCGGCTTAGCGGGATTGAAATTTATGATCGCTTTGCCGCTATTTGCTGTGCCGCTGTAAATCGGCAGTGGAGTGGATGTCGAACCGCGAATGTCTTTTATGCCTCTTTCCGGATCCTTCTTTCCCGACACGGGCCGTCCCCAATGCCCAGTGGAAAGCAACTTTGTCAATGAAGGAAAAGATCCAGAGAAGCTCGGTCCAAGAATGGCGATGTGCGCGGGCTCTTTGCTATCTGACCCTTTCAATCCTTCTATCCACGCCAAAGCATTCGTGAACTGCTCGGTATGAATTCCCCCGGTCGGATCCTCTCCCACAACAAACACGATCAGACCGTCCCGATAAGGATATAAAGGATATAAAGGATCATTTGGGCCTGACTGTCCATTCGAGTCCGGCGGTGAGTTGTTTCGAAAGACCAAAATTCCAGGCTGGTCCTCCGATAGGTCTTTGCGGTGAGAAGCTTGATCCTTATCCTTCAGACTCGAATATGTCTCGTCCTTATCGTCCCATGGCAGCCACGAAGCTTCGTACGAATAGTTCTCATCCTGCGCGGCTTGTTGAATGACCTCCGCCATGCGGTCGAACATCAGCGCCAAATGAGTGTGAATAGGATCTGGCAGTGTCGCGATGACGAATTTAGCGTTCGCCGCAGGATTCAGCTTCAACTCGGCAGTTGGCTTTGGCGTGCATGACTGGGGCCTGGGCGCGTCAGGGATGGATAGAAATTCCTGCAAAACTTTAGCTAGGTCGTCGCAAGCGCGTTCGGTGTCCGTTGCATTGCTATCGGACACCTTCGCCTGGGTCTGCCTCGCCCTAACCCGGAGTGCTCCGCTCTCACTGTCTCCGGCGGCCTTGCCTCGATTTTGCGTCGAGACCCCTACCACGCCCGCAAGAGCCAGAGCCCCAACGATCCCCCATGTAGCTTTATCTTTCATACAATCCCGTTAAGCTCGACTCCAAAGAATGAAGGTGAGCTGATCCTTTAAGAAGTGGCTATCGCTTCCTTAACGATGATGTGTTCGGGCGATAATGATGGAACCACCACGATTCCGGCAGGTGCGGATATGGCGGCACACACGTCACGCAAAGCTCAAAATACCCTGGGGAAATTGGCGAGTAGAAGCCCCTCGGATGTGCAAACTCAAGACGAGCTGCACCCTTCCGTTCGCCAAACACAGGCAACCTACGCCTCGAATCTCAAAATGTCAACTAATGAATCGCGGCCAGCAGGGAGCTCAATTCGCGATCCCAAGGAATTGCCGCGACGGGCTATAGCTGATACGAGCGACGAGTTCGCCTAGGCGGATCCGGACGAAAGATTTGCGACCGTCACCGTGCGCACCGGCAATTTGAAATAAAACTTTTCCGTGATCTATTGACATTCGACCGCTGCAGGAGTAACTTTTGCGCCAAGCGGCGAACAGAAGAAAAGAGCTCGGCCCCGAGTTCCGAAATCGCGGTTAGTTCTCGCCGACGTCCCCAGGAATTGAATAGGTATTTTACGCGCCACGAAGCTGAGGCTCGAGTCCGACACTCGTCTTTGCAGAGTCTTTCAGTTGGCTGAAGTTTCGCATTCCGACGATTTCTAAGTCGCGAAAAGGAGCATTGCACCAACGCCGGCCTTTCGAGACGCCCTCATGGTCCTGGGCCGGGAGCGACGCGCATGAATGGCATCACTTCAGCTTCTCGCGCTTATTGCGTCGAATCGATCCCCAAGGGCTTGGAGGATCTGCGGGGCACGCCCCACGTGCAATATACCGAGGACGTACTGGTGCGGCTGACGAACGCCGCCAAGTCGACCATCGACCTGACGGCGATGTATTGGGCATTGTTGCCCGACCCCACAAACCCCGATCCTAACAATGACGAGAAGGGATTCACGGGCGCGCAGCTCGAAGAGATGGGCGCAGGCACCGGCCGTGCGCTCTACCAGGCTCTGCACAATGCCGCCGCTCGTGGCGTGTCGATCCGGATTCTCGAGAGCCCCGGCTTCTCGAAAGTTAAAACAGAGTCCGCCGTACTGAAGGCAGAGTTCCCCGATCGCATCTCGATCCATTCGATTCAGATGGGCGACTGGTACGGTCAGAGCGGCATCATGCACCAAAAGATATGGATCTTCGATGCACGCCATATTTATCTTGGTTCCGCCAACATGGATTGGAAATCGCTCGCGCAGGTGAAGGAAATGGGCGTGGCGGTCGAGGACGGCCCGGACCTCGCCGCCGATGCCAGGAAGTACTTCGAAACATGGTGGTCCTTCAGCGACCTGAAACCAGTCAGCACGGAAGTGTTTGATGCGACCGTGTGCATTGATCGGCGAGTGCCGCCATGGTCGGAGCTCGTGCCGGCTGCGCAACGCTCGCAGTCGCCGCTTGAGGACAAAAAGTACGTCACGGATTACAACCGCAAAAAACCACTCCCGCTGGATCTGGATGGAGAACGCGGCGGAGTATTCCTCACCGGATGCCCTCAGGAGGTTCGCGGGCCCGGGCGCACTTGGGACCAGGAAGGTCTGGTTTATACCATCGACGACGCGCGCAAATCGGTGTGCGTCAGCGTAATGGATTTTGCGCCTATTGGCATCTACAGCCGTCAGAGTGCGGGCGCTCCGCTTGGTGATGAGGGCATCATTCCGAACAACACTCCGGTATGGTGGCCTAGCCTCTTTGACGCGCTTCTTTCGGCGACTTTAACTCGCAAGGTCTATGTGCGGCTATTGGTCAGCAAGTGGGCTCACACTTCCGGCCTGATCGAGCCGTTGTTGGTAGCTTTGCAAAAAGCGGCCGACGCAGGTCGAGCGAACAGCTATATGAGCTCCGGTCAGCTGGAGATCAAACAGTTCATCATTCCCGGCTGGGACAGCACAAGCGGCAATCGCCGCAACTATCCCGGTCACACACGGGTCAATCACACGAAATACATTGTCACCGATCGCCGCATCAACATCGGAACGTCAAACATGACTTGGGATTATTTTGCATCGACCGCCGGAAGCAGCTTTAACACCGATCACCCGGCGCTGGTCCGCACGCTACAGGCTGTGTTCGATCGGGACTGGGCTTCGAGTTACGCCTGGCGCCTTAGTTGATTCATGGATTAGTTGATTGATGGATTGGTGTCCGAATATCAGGAGTCTGAGGAAGACATATGGCTACAAGCAAAAAGAATTCCCCGCAAGCGGCATTTCGCTCACAGTTAGAGGTGCCCCCGCCTCCCACGAGGTCGCTGCAAGCGTACGCGATTGATCCGAGCTCAGGCAAGTACTCAGGTAATCAAGTTACGGTGCGGGTTCCCTGGGAGCGACTTGAACCAGGACCAACCGGGCGCAAGGTCGCGGTTGTCGACTACAACGTTACCAACAAGTGCTACTACCCGCCGATTAACCTCGAGGACCCTCGGCTGCTGGCCAATGATGGCTTCGATCCCACGGAAGCGGACCCGCGTTTCCATCAGCAGATGGTTTACGCCATCGCATCCCGCACCATCCAGATGTTTGAGGTGGCTCTGGGCCGGGAGATTCACTGGCGCCGGGCGGATGACTTCGGGGGCTCACCGGAGAAGGAAACATTCCGCAAGGAAAATAATATCTGGGTCCTCAAGCTTTACCCCCACGGCATGCAGCAGGCCAATGCCTATTACAGCCCGCAGGCGAAGGGAATTTTGTTCGGCTACTTCACCGCAAACAAAACCGGGCAGGGCCGAAATCTTCCCGGCCAGCTCGTTTTTACCTGCCTCTCGCAGGACATCATCTCCCACGAGGTGACCCACGCGGTCATTGACGGTATTCGAACGTATTTCACCGAGCCCACCAATCCCGACGTGCTGGCCTTTCACGAAGGTTTCGCCGATCTGTGCGCGCTGTTCTCTCACTTCTCGCAGCACGACTCGCTGATCGATGCCATCCACCAAACCGGTGGCCAGCTTTATCAGACCGAGCTCAACCCGGTTGCCGGCGATGCCGCAAACAAAGACCAGGCAGAGCTTACTGCCGAAATCCGGCGGCTGATCGATACGATTTGTAAAACCAGCGAAATGAATAAGGCCGAACCCGGCTCGGCTGCACGCGCTGCCGCCATGTCCACCGATGACGACAACGACCGGCCGGTGATCACCGCTGAAATCCGGCGCATGAACCCACTGATTCAGCTGGCCATCCAGTTCGGCCAGGCAAGCGGGAAAAAACGCGGCCTGAGGTCCGCGCTGGGTACGCCACCCAACTCCGACGACATCCACAAGAACGTCAACGATCCGCACTTCCGGGGCTCCATCCTGGTTGCTGCCGTATTCGATGCATTCTTCAGCGTTTACATGAAGCGCGCCGACACCTTGTTCCGCATCTACCGTGCCGGTGGCATAGAAGCTGTGAATGCCGAGCTACCCGCACCGCTGGCCGAACTTCTAGCTACCTATGCCACTCAAACAGCCGTGCAATTCTTCCAGCTCTGCGCGCGCTCCATTGACTACTGCCCTCCCATTGACATTAGGTTTGGCGATTTCTTGCGCGCTATCATCACGGTTTCCAGAGACATCGATCCCGCGGATGATGACGGCGTGCGCGATGCGCTGATGGAGGCGTTCCGGCTGCGCGGCATCTATTCGGAGAGCGCCAGCTTCTACTCGGAAGACGCGCTGAGCTGGCCCCCCGTTGCCGATCTGCCGCCGATCGACGGCCTCATCTTTGGAAGTCCAAACGGTCTGACGAGTGAAGAGAAAGACCGCAACGGCGACGTGCTTCGCAGTTGGGCGAACAAGTACCGCGCCGAACTCGGCCTCGATCCCAATCTCCCTCTCACAGTGCCATCCTTCCATCCGGTCTTTCGCACACAGCAAAATGGCCGTCTGCGCATGGAGATGGTCGTGGAGATCATCCAATCGACGCAGGCGCAGTTCAGCAATGCCGTTCCTCAGGCTGGCTCTTTTCCCTTCCGCGCCGGCGCCACGCTCATTGTTGAGGCGCCGAAGCCCAAGAGTCATGAGCAGCCTGAGGAGGTGCCGCCGACGGTACGCTTTGTGATTGGTAGAGAAATGACTGGCCCTGACGCGAAGCAACGCGAGGAGAAACAGCGAAGCTTTTTCATCTCGCAAGGCCTTGCTGTCGGCAACACCGAAGACGCAACTCACTTCCAGGCCAACTTTGGCCTGTTGCACGAGGAGTATTAATCATGCCCGCTCCCAAAAAAACCGCCAAGAAAACCGCTGCCAAGAAAACTCGCAAGCCTACTCAAGGCGCTCTGGCAAGCCGTACGGCCAAACCCGCTCCCGCAGCTGGTAGAGCCGCCCAGGGAAACGAGCCTCAGGCGGGAGCCGCCGCGGGGAGCGGCAACATCCGCATACGAATGTACCGCATTGGCTTCGGTGATTTTTTCTTGATGACGGTGCCCGGAAAAAATGGCCCGGCTCACATCCTGATCGATTGCGGTGTTCATGCCTGTAACATCAACACTATCGAAGAGTGCGTGCAAGACATGGCGCAAGCGACCGGCAAAAACCTGGCGCTGGTCATATTGACGCACTACCACGCCGATCACATGTCGGGCTTCGCCACCGGTTACGACGACTTTACGGAGTTCAACGTCGGTGCGGTGTGGATCACGAACCGGCTCGATCCGGACAACCCTGACGCCTCAAAATTTATGATGCAGCTCACCAATGTCGCACAGCAGCTCAAGATGCAGCTCGCTGCTCGCGAGGACGACGACGGGATGGAGGCGCAACGCAAAGTTGAAAATGCTCTCGGTGTTGCCAGCGAGGACGGAGGCGGGGGCAGCAACGCCAAGGCGCTCAAGTTGCTGCAAACAGGATTTAAGAACAAGCCACACGTTTACTACTACCAGGGCGGAGACACGCCCACTCTGCCCGACGAACTCGAAGGCATGATCACGGCCGAGATTCTTGGTCCGTCGCCAAAAGATTCTGGCGGAGAATTCGCCGCCTCCGATAACAGGACCGAACAATACCTCGCTGCCCTCGGAGACGATGGCGTGCCAAACACCACAAAAGTTCAGCCCTTTGATCCCAAGAGGTGGCTCGGGTCCGCCAAGGAGTATCCCAAGCATACCTTCGAGGAGTTTGACAGTACTGGGCAGATGGAGAAAACTCTCGGCGACATGCAGCCGGACGCGCTTGCTGCCGCCGCCGATAAACTCGACGGCACGCTCAACAATCAAAGCCTCGTAGTGCTTTTTACCTGCCAAGGGAAGAAACTGCTCTTCGTCGGGGATGCGCAATGGGGCAACTGGGCGTACTGGTTGTATGGCAAGGCCGTTACGGGTTCCGATCCCGGCATCAGCGATCGCGCCAAGGAGATTCTTGGCTCCATCGATTTCTATAAAGTCGGACACCACGGCAGCACCAACGCCACACCCATCCCAGTCGTCGACGCACTGAATGAGTCCTGCGCCGCCATGTGTTCGACCGCGACTGGGTGTTACGGTACGCCTGCCAAGAAGACGGAAGTGCCGCGCACTGCGCTCATGGACGCTCTGGAGAAGCGGACTTCACTGCGGATGGTTCGCAGCGATTGGGTCGCCGCCGGCGATAAGCAGCCCGATCCGCAGGCACGGGAAGAGCTTTCGGAGTTGCCCGAAGGATTTACCACTCCCGAGAAGCTTTACATTGACTATACGCTTTAGCCAGTATTGGGAGCTTCGAGCCATTCTGGTCGGGAGACGAGAACAGTTAGTCTGGAGTATCTCTGGGATTGGCTGTCGATTACCGAGCGAGTCTATGACTCGCTACTATCACACCACGTGTGAAGGAACGTGCCATGAACAAACTAGACAAAATTATGCCGATCATCGACGCTCATTTGCAGGAACTAAAGCAACCGGGTGTCCTCTCCATTCGTCCCGGATATAAATTGCAGAACGACTGGCCCACAGACCAGCCTGCAATCGTAGTGATCACGTCAAAGGACGTTGGCCGACTCCAGTTGCCTCAGCAGATTGACGGCGTTCCAATCGATGTGCGAACGGCTACAGAAGTAGAACAAGTTCGCTATCAACAACCGCTGAGGTATGCCATGCTGGCGGCGCAACACACGGAACTGCGTGCTGACGCCTTTCAGGAGTTCGACCCAGTTGCTGAAGCGGAGGGTGTTGAGGCTTTGGCCGCTTTTGCCCCAGACGTGATGGCGGCGAAGCCGCAAATCCCATACACCGGGCCGGGAGTCCCCTTAGAGTCCATTACTGGCACAATCTCAATTCTGTGCCACGCTAGCCCGGATGCCGGATTTCCCAAACTTAAAGAGTTCTTGTCGAAAACGGAATCTAAGCTCACGGTGGGGCTGTATGACTTCACTTCGAAGCACATCCTCGACTCTGTAGAGCAAGCTCTGGCCGGAGACAAGAAATTCGAAATTACGTTGGATAATCCCGCTTTGAACCCTTCAGCGGACCAGAGCGACTCGGACACTTTAAATGCGCTCAAAGCCGAACTTGGTGATTCACTGAGCGCGGCTTGGGCGCTTGTCCGATCCAATAAAGACATCACCCGGTGGATCTTCCCGAATGCCTACCACATTAAAGTCGCGGTTCGGGACAGCAAGGCTATTTGGCTATCGAGCGGCAACTGGAATAACTCAAATCAACCGGATATCGATCCGATCGGTAATCCGAGTGACGGCGATCAGCAAACCGCACGCAAGAGTGACCGAGATTGGCACGTAATTATCGAAAATTCAGATTTAGCTGAGAACCTAGAAGCGTTCTTGATGCATGACTATGACGTTGCAAGTTCGGTGGCAGGGGGAGGGCCCGAAGTACTTGCGGCAGCGCCTGGAGAGGCGATTCCGGCAAGTTTCGAGGTAGAGGCGCGCGCGCAGTGGCATTTCTTTGCTCCGCTACCAATTCAGGAGCCGATGACGATCACGCCTCTTTTGACTCCGGATCCTGGCGTCTACTCTGCTGCGATGTTGGACTTGCTGAACTCCGCCACCGAGAAGCTCTATATTCAGCTGCAGTATATTCATCCTCCCAAAGACGAACAGGATACAGACTTTGCTGCGTTGATCGATTCGGTGAAAGCTAAGATCGAGGCCGGCAAGGAAGTAAAACTCATTTTGAGCCAATACCAGACGAGCAACGGATGGCTGGAACGGCTCCAGGCTGCGGGAATCGCGCTCGAAAACGTGAAGATTCAGAACGGCGTTCACAACAAGGGTTTTGTGATCGATTCAAAGGTTGTCGCCATTGGAAGTCAGAATTGGTCAGGGGACGGAGTGCTTCGCAACCGCGATGCATCTGTAATTATCCGGAACGAACGAGCGGCAAAGTACTACGAGCAGATCTTTCTACACGATTGGCAGAATGTAGCGCGCCAGAGCGTTCGTCCATAACAGGGTACCGTCTACGTTAGGAGGCAGCGATGGCAAAACGACGAGTGATCGCATACTTCATGCACGAATCCGAGCGTCTATCTGCCGAGCAGGCCATGACCTCCGCAAACGTGACTGACAGCTTCGCAATCGGCGATATGGAAGATACCCAGATTGCAGAATTGAAAAAGCAAGGGATTATCGTCAACGCAGTATCTTCGCCCGCTGTTCCAGACGAGGCCGTCGCCGTAGATTCCACGAGGCTTGCGGCCCTTGGATTTAATCTCACTCCATCCGCGGCAGTTGCCTTCGATGACGCCACACCTGCGTTGGAGGACTTCTACTACGTGCAACTAAAGGGGCCTCTAATGGAGAACTGGCGGCAACAACTTGAGTCAGCTGGAGTAAGGCTACTGGAAAGAGATCAATGGGGCAGGTACAAAGCACGCCTCACTGCTCAGCAAGTTAGCGCGGTGAAAGCTCTTGACTTTGTCGACAGCGTGAAATGGATTACACCGGGAAACTCGGTGCCAAAGCAAGTGACCCAATCAGTACTTCCGCCCGCACCAGGAGCAACGCCTGCGACAGGATTGCAGATGTTGACCTTCGATGTTCGCCTGCATCTCGCCGAAGATAACGTCAAAATCGTCGAGTGGCTTCGTTCTCGCAACGTCAGTATCTCGGGTGCAAGTGGGAGGAAAATCCGCATCTTCGCGATTGAGAATTCGCCTGTTCTTACCGATCTTGCAATGCTCCCGGAAGTGGACATAATAGCCGAATACGTAAAGCCTGAACTCTACAACGATTGCGCTCGGCGTATCTTAGGTGTGGAATCAGGCCAGGGTAATCCGACTGTCTGTATAGGCCAGGAAGGCAAGGGCCAGATCGTCGCCGTTGCAGATACGGGAATCGACGACACACACCCGGATTTTGCAGGACGAATCGTGGCTAAGATTGCTCGGGGTCGCGCGAATGTGACGGATGATCCCAAGGGCCATGGTACTCACGTGGCTGGTTCTGTCTTGGGGGATGGAGCGGCCTCGGGCGGGCAGTACAAGGGGACCGCCCCAAAAGCTACTCTATTCTTTCAGGCACTTCTGGATTCTAATGGTGACCTAGGCGGCCTGCCTCTTGACCTCAATGACCTGTTCAATGAGGCCTATCAAGGAGGGGCGAGGATTCACAACAACAGTTGGGGCGCGAACACTCCTTCCTCGTACACGATCAACAGCGAGGAAGTGGATGAGTTTGTTCGGAACCATCCGGACATGCTCATTGTTATTGCAGCCGGCAACGCGGGTTCTGGCGCGAATCCAAAGAGAGCGGCTACCGGATTTGTTGATTGGCTTTCCATCGGATCGCCGGCATCGTGCAAGAATGCCTTGACGGTGGGTGCCAGCCGCAGTGATCGGACGAACGGTCCGTTGAGTTCGACCACGTGGGGTCAAGCTTGGGCGAGTGCTTTCCCGAACCCTCCAATCTGCAACGAAACTATTTCAGGTGATCCGAACAGCCTCGCAGCATTCAGCAGCCGGGGTCCTTGTGACGACCGCCGAATCAAACCGGATGTCGTTGCGCCTGGGACGGAGATTGCCTCCGCTAAGTCTGCAATGGCTCCCTTAACGAACTTCTGGGGGCCGGTTAAGATCAATCCTAAGTACGCCTACGACGGCGGGACCAGCATGGCGACTCCTCTCGTTTCTGGATGCGCGGCATTGGTACGACAGTGGTATGTTGAGGAGCGACAACACCAACCCAGCGCGGCACTGCTGAAAGCCACACTGATCAACAGCACAAAGTGGTTAACAGGCGTAGATTCTGTAGCACCAACCGCAGGCAAGCCTAACTATCATCAGGGGCACGGCCGAGTCGATATGCAGATGGCAATACCCAATGCATGTCAGCCAGGTTTGCAGCTCCAGTTCGTCGATGATTGGCAAGATAAAACGAAGTCTTTCACGCATACCGGCGACCGTAAACGATACCAGTTTGTGCTTCCGGCTGGCACGCCAGAACTTCGAATCTGTATAGCCTATACCGACGCACCCGCTCGGGCTCTGCAAAACAACTTAAACTTGATCGTTCAGCATTTGGAGAGCAAAACTAAGTGGATGGGCAACCAGGACTTGCCGGACGCGCTCGTTATTCCAGACCCGGACAATAACGTCGAGGCAGTTAAGATTCAGAATCCAGCCCAGGGAACTTATCTAGTCCAGGTCTTCGTTGGCAACCTGCTGCAGCTTCCCCAGGATTTCGCGCTCGTGGTGACGGGAATCGGGGTGCCTGCTCTGGTTGAAATCTGAACTTGTTCGGGACGCCGTGAAACGCGTCTTTGTCAAGAAAGCAGCGCTTCTGGAGGAATGAGAGTCTGAGCGAGCTAGTCAGCAATCAGAATGAATGAGGTTTAACATGGTGTTCAATCCCGCACTAAACCTTCAGGCTTTCGCGACTCCGAGTTCGAATGCGGCGCCACCGTCGATAAACACAATCTACTTACGCGACGGGAAATACGACGGCATGACCCGTGTCGATGTTGCCGCCACCTTCGCGGCATTTAGAGAGCAAACGGCAACGGACCGACTCGCGCTATTCTTTCACGGCGGGCTAGTGGATAAAGTCCTAGGTCAAAAAGAAGCAGCAAACTCGTACGATAACTACGCGAATATCGTATTTCCCTTATTCTTCGTCTGGGAATCGGGAATTTGGGAAGTATTAGCCCAGCATCTCCCGCTCGTGTTCGCGGAAACTATATTCGGACGCATCGTCAGCCACGCGACTGATCTTATATTGAGTAAGATTCCCCAGCCGCAAAGCGATCCGGAAGCGGACCAGGTCGCTTTGCTCGAAGCCTCGCTGAACCTGCCAAATGCTGCCGTCGAGAAGATCGAGATCACAAGCACTGACATCGACGCCTTCATGACGGCAATCAAAAACGACGAGACGATCCAGCAAGAAGCCGTGGCGATCGCACGAACCTCCAAGAGCGTAGACACACTGTTGGCGCCAACCGCGACGAACGACTCATTTCAGCTGTCGCCTCGCACCTACCTTTCTCCAGTTGTTGTCAGCGCGATTCGTGGCGCTTACGTACAGGCAAATCGTGCCAATCTTGGCAGTGCGCAGACGCTTGCAGCTCTCCCGCTTGATATTGGCGGAGCGATCCAGGCTGCGTGGGCCATCGCGACGGCAGCAGTGCCGGTCATTGTTAACACCGTCAAGCGGTTCGTGGCAAAGCGCGATCATGGGATCACCTGCACGATCGTTGAAGAAGTGCTAAGAGCACTCTACTTGGCCAACACGGGCAGTTCCATCTGGGAAGAAATGAAACGGGAGACCGAGGATGCCTTTGGCGTAGATAGCAGCCTTTACGGTGGCACTGCGGTCATTGAGGAGCTCTGCACGCATTTCAAGCAGAAACCGAGTACGCCCGTCACGCTCGTCGGACACAGCACAGGCGCAATCTACATCGGCAACTTTCTGCGTCATATCGACACCGCGTTGCGTGCTCAAGGCGACACGACTACGGTGTTCGACGTGATTTTAATGGCTCCCGCGAGCACAATGGACTTTTTTGCGAGCAGCTACACCAGCCGAGTTCGAGGCATCCGAATGTTCCAAATGAACGACGCTACCGAGCAACAAGACCACCTTATGTCGCCGAATTTCGGGCCCGGAGATCCGTCGATCCTAGGCAAAGTCTATCCTCGTTCCCTTCTATACCTCGTCTCCGGAATTTGCGAGTACTTCGTGGGGCAGGGCGGAAGTGGTGCGCACGCGTTGGACGGAGATGACATGCCGATTTTGGGGATGGACCGTTTCTTTGCACAGACGGCTGTCTTCAGCTCCGTGGACTACGTGAGCGTGGGTCAGGCGCGCACTGAGTTCGCCATAGCGCCGCCCACAATACCGACGAAGTACGTCCGAGTCCTTTCTCCTACCGACCGCACACCCAACGACGGCTACCGATCGACAGCCGAAAAGCATGGGAACTTTCCTGGCGATCCACCGACAATCGAAAGCATCCGAGTGTGCTTCAAGCAGGGCCTGTAGCAAGTCGAAGATAGTTCGAGAGAGTGCAGCGAGAGATATTTTATTTGGATACCGAATCATGGGGGGGACCTCGCACGCGAATCCACTTGGCAAAGAAGGAGCCTGTGAAATGACGAATGGACCTGCAAGACATCCACCGCCACGACTCCATTCAAAATCGTATGGATTCGGGACTTCGGCGACCGATGCCCGCCAAAGCGTAGAGAGAAGGGTCCGAGTAGGTATAGAAATTCATTTACTCGTACCCCAAGCCTGATATACCAACACACATTCCAATACAGTTAGCTAGCGTGACCATGGCGCGGGGTACCGTTTTATGGGCCTCCCGGCGCGTCCTTTCGCCGGCGGCAACGCGTCTACACGCCACCAGCCGCGTGGCATCCTCCTGGCAATGGGCCTGGGTTCGGCTTTCTCCCAACTCGTGAACGTGTCGAGCCAACGCCTAAACCTGCGCCACATGCTGGACCTCCTTTGCATTGCCAGACATGGGCAGGGCCTTGAGCCGCTTGCACAACAATGCCGGACTGATTCCTAGCGTAGTGGCAATGTGGCGCTGCGATTCGCCAGTACTGATCCGAGCGCTCACGTCTACCATGTCGATGTCGAAGCGAGGCCCTTTGGGACCAGGAATCCTACCTTTCAGCTTGGCATTGCGCAGCCCTGCGCGCACTCTTTCTCTAATCAAGTCGTGCTCAAACTCTGCGATCAAAGCAATATCAAAGGCAGCGGACGGCATATAGGGCGATGTTAGGACGTGGAAGACAGTGAGATTGTTAGGTGATTGCTAGGTGTAGTTTTCGCACGATCGCAAGGCGTCTGTCGGGACCGCCTTGCGCCGTCTCGGCAATACGAGAGCAGTGCGTGCCGGTCGCTACATACGCCATCCGCACATGGCGGAGTATCGCTTCGCTGGAATTTGAGACCACGGAGTCACGTTTTGGAGAAGGGACCGAAAGCTGAAGAAGAAGGTGCTGACCGAGTATTCGATAGAGGAGTTTGTCTCCGTCCTCGCTGAGCATGTGCCTGAGAGCCATTGTCGGATGGGTCGTAAATGCCAAGACTCATTAAATAATGAATATCGGCCAGAGAAAAGTTGAGCCGTACCCCGTGTAGCAGCGAGTAGTCGATCACTCCAGAACTGTGTTGGCTAAAGACTCGGTCCAAAAGAGGTCTACCCCCACGGACGAGCTAGGGTTCTGCCCATCAGTGCAATTGTCTGCGCACCAGAAGAGGATCAAAGTTTCTTCCACCTAAGAATTCATGTGCTGAAAAAGCGGCATGCTTTTCTTTTAGCCCTCCGTGAGCCCCCTCGAATGGAGGGCTATTCTTGCATCCCGTAAGGCGACGATTTCACATCCATGGCTCTTTGGTCCATCTTAGGGCTATTAGAAAACGCATTCCTAGCGCTCACCCCACAGCACGAAAATCGCAATGTTTACGCGGGTCCGAAGAATCCCGTTTCTTCTAGGATTTCTAGCAGGGGGCAGAAGGTCTTAGAACCAGTGGGACCGTGATTCCCAAGCACCTTTCTCTGACCTCAACGCTGAACCTCCTCACAAAGCGTGTTCTCGGTTACTGGGTCAAAGAACCGGCGTCTGAAGCAAAGCTTCAAATGACCGATGGATGAGGGTGAGAGTTCGTTCTCAGTCGCCGACAAAACCGGAACTGGCCGCTAGAGTACGCGGAGCCAGCGAACGCGGCTGCTGTCGCAATTCTCGGGACACCGTCAGGAAGTGCTGTTTAGCAATTTCCTTGGTGAGGTCTATGTCAAATCCCTGATAGCCGAGGCGGTGAGGATTCTGATCCTTCGATCGTCCCGCGTTTACGCTGTCCTCTTTCAGATCCGCAATCACCTGCTCCAGCTCCGTCGCTGATTAGCGATGTCGGGAAGGTGCGAGAACAGGACGGGATGGAGTGCGCCCTCCAGCCTCGCAGTGACGCGAATCGCGGACCCCTGATCCTCCACAGGTTAAATTAGTCATGTAGTTCAAAGCGCTGGGAAAAACGCCAAGTTGGGATCACCAGGTCGAATGCTTGCTAACGAGTCCAACGCCCACTCGCAGCCCTCCAACGGCCCTTGTCGCGAGATCGTGGCGTGAATCGCTAATGATGGCCAAACAAAATAGGCATGAACCAACCAAAGGCCCTGATCAGTCACCATTCTTGCCGCTGCGGTTTCACATCCTTTAGGTTTTAGAGGTAGCTCAAACGGTCTCCAGCACTCCTGGAGCATTATTTGCTCGGAGAGTCGTTGAGTTGCTGACACTTGCGCTCTTGACTCGCGTACGAAGATGCTTACTTGCAGTAGACACGTATCATCCTTTTTCCAGTAACTGGAAATCCCATGATTGTGGCTTTCCGACACGTCTTCCGGCAGCAAGATGGAGATTGACGGAAATGGGTTTGAGGTCTTCATGCGCGATCCGTTCTACAGTTCAATTGTCCACGGCAGACTCAAAACGTGAAGAGAATCGAGGCGATACGGCTCAGCCCTATTTGTGCCGCGGAGTCCCGCTTTCTTCCCTTCTGACAAGATTCGGCACAAGTGCCGTCCCCTCGGCACTGAGGTGTCCTTGGAGGCGTGAATTCTAACGAGAATCCGGCCATATTCGGAAATTTGCCAGATCATCATGTGGCCACTCAATTGCGTTGAACTACAAGGATGTTGGGGGAAACCATGTCGGGCTGGAATCAGTTTCACAATAGCGTCGCGGGCTCCTCAGTATCCGGCGGTTCGATCACTGTTACCGACCGACTCTCACGGAATCTCGGCGACGAACCGAACGAGAATATCGATAATCACATTGTCCAAAAACTCTTGATCCGCTCTACATGTTCTATTGCGGGTTGCAATGGCGGAAACATGCTGACAGTGGCGCAGGATAGGAACTCATTGAAGCATTGAGACTGTCGGAGGGTCGCGTGAAAACAATCGCAGCCTCGATGTTGGCGAGGACTGAGCATGGACGCCTGCTTGAGCGGGATTTGAGGCGCACAAGAATCGGTGATTTCACAATCGAGCAGGATTCGTAATTGCAACATTGAAATAGAAGACTTGAAGGCGGTGATGATGAATACCACACCATATGGGCTGGAGGTAAGCGAGAATTGTGTATCGTGCAAGTTGCGCAAGAGCCATTGGTTCTGTGCTTTTTCCACGGGCGTCCTGCAACCTTTCGATACAGCGAGCCACATAAGCACCTATCCTAGTAATGCCGCTCTCTTTGTCGAGGGGCAGATGCCAAGAGGCGCTTTTGTTCTCTGTTCCGGAAGAGTCAAGCTTTCTGCCACTTCGCGCGAAGGAAAAGTATTGATCGTAAAAATTGTCGAAGCAGGCGAGGTGCTAGGTTTGAGCGCGGTTATTTCCGGAACATGTTACGAGGTTACGGCAGAAACCATCATTCCCTGCCAGATCAATTTTACCGAGCGCGGCGTGCTCCTCCGATTGATCGAGAGGCACGGGGAGATGGGACTTCATTCCGCGCAAGCATTGAGCACGGATTTCCAGGCCGCATACCGGGACATTCATGACCTTGTACTTGCCCCCTCTTCTACAGTAAAGCTGGCGAAGCTTTTGCTGTCGTGGACGCAAGTTGGCGACAAAAGCAAGAGCACCAGCGAAATCCTGATAAAAAATACCGCCAGTCACGAGGAAATGGCGCAAATGATTGGCACGTCCAGAGAGACGGTTACTCGGTTGCTGAGTGCTATGAAGAAAAACGAGCTCCTTCGGATACAGGGTTCCAGTCTTGTGATAAAGAATCTCACTGTGCTGGAGGCGATGGCTTCATGAACCCTCACGGCAAAATCAAACCGTCGGGGCTCTGCCCTCAGAGAGTGTTCGCATGAATATTCCGCAGGCATTTGGATTGTTGTTGCTGGGTGTTGGATTGGGAGCGCTATTGGTATGGCTCCAACAACGCGCTGCCAGAAGACAATTCCGGGAAGAGCTGGAAACCCTGACTGACCAGGCTTTTTCGGTCGCTTGCGGCACGAGGGGCGGTTCAGCGGTTAAATTGGTTTCGTGAAGGACTCGCTGTCTTCGTTTTTTCTCGGCCAAGAACACGGGGCGCGTACTGTGTTCACGTCGACGCGCTCAGGGTAGGAGCGTATCTAATATGCGCAAATTTGACGCCTGGGCGTTGGCGAAGGTCCTGGATCATATTGAACGAACCCGAACCATCCTGGCCGAATTGGCCGATTCGGCGCGGGGCGAGAAAGTGACCGCTGAGCATCTTGGTTTATACATAACCCCGATTGTGAGCGTGTCTCAGAGTCTGTCCAGAGGCTGCAAGCTACAATCCACACAGCATAGGGTTGGGGACGGAGGTCCATTCTTGACTGCTTTAAAGATTGGAATGACTTATCCAGAAATACTGAATGAAATTATTGTTCTTCGTCGATGCATCGACGAGGATTTAGCAAACCTATCCTTAATATTGATTCCTCCGCCGAAAGAAAGAGTCTTGAACGGCTTAGAGGCGGATTGGACTCAAGTTTGGAAACAATTTCCCAGGAGCAAGTTTGACTCTGGGCAAGCGATGGGTTGCTATGCCCTCGATTTGAATACCGCCTGCGTCTTCCATTTGATGCGCGTTACCGAGTTCGGTCTTCGCGGGCTTGCAAGAAGAATGGGTGTAAAACTCCCGAAAAGCAAACATGTGGAGTGGCCCCAGTGGCTAGGCGTTCTGAAAGGAATGGAGGATAAGGTTACTCTGCTCACCCAAGAAATGAAAGCGGGACCCAGGAAAGATGAGCTGTTAGATTTTTATCGGGGCGCTCTCGAACAATTTTATGAATTCAAGAATGAATTCAGAAGTCATGTCACGCATACACCATGTACATACGGCGAAGCCAGATCTGCGACAACTGTCGTTCAGGTCAAAGATTTTATGAACAAACTGGCTTTTCAAATTGACGAGAGAGGCCTGGCGAGTAGACTGGCTTGATCAATCACGACGTGATCTTAAATTAGTCGCGTAGTTCAAACTGCTGCAGGGAAAGGCGCCGTTTTTGGGGTCAGCTCTAGCTTCACATTCTTCGAGCACCTTCAAGCATTTCGCCACTTTGCTCGCCCCGACCGCACACGCGCACAAATTTTCTCTAGTGTTTTCTGGTTTATTCCTCGCAATATGAACTGGCGCTTGGGAAACTTTGCAATACGGGTCAAATGATCGTTGCTCGCCATCGATCCGAGCCTTTGTATCCGGCGAAATATCGCGAAGCTATTACCGATACCAGCTGGCCACTCTGCAGACGAAGACGCCTACGAAATCTGCGTCCGCGGTCTTCAATGAAAACTCGACCCGCCGAAGCTGCGGCGATCTCATCCATAAGCCTCATGCGTAGAAGTCTGATATCGCGAAGTTGTTCAAGCCAGTTTCGTGAGAAGTGACATTTATAGCCTGCCAGTTCGTACGCCCGACTAAGTGATCCAAACCGTGTCCTGTAGGTTACTGGCGATGCGAGACCGGGGGTGGTTTCGATGAGATCCAGGCTCAATCTACCTTTTTCGGCAAGCACTGCTTTCAGGTCATCGAGTAAGCAGGCGTTTGCCTTGTTCCGGGTATATGTGGCGATAATTTTCTGTACTTCTTCAAAGGTCGATGGCTCGATCAATGCCTCAAAGGCCCTCGACGACACGGTCCACTCGGATCGGGGGACCTTCAGTCTCGGCGTATACAACCGCGTGCTCGAACGACCATACACGTTGAAACCAACATACTTTGGGTTGGTTAGGATATCGCGAACAGTTCGTCCCAGCGGGATTTACTCCGGTAAGGAATTCCTCGACGATCCAATTCGTTGGCGATTGCTGTGAACGACAGGTTTCTTGCCAGGAATAAGCGGTAGATTTCACGGACACAGGCTATCTCCTCGGGAGGTCCGGGTATTTGAATAACTCGATCATTAGCTATGTTCTTTCGTTCTCCGTCCGACATGATTTGCTTGGGTTTCCCGTCGGCGGAGACCAGCAGGCGTCGTAAGCCGTACCCTGGAGAGCCTCCGTGACGATATCCGAGTGAGGCCAATTGTTTTTGTGCGGCGAACACCTTCACGCCAAGCTCTCGACTGTACTCTCCTGCCATGACTCTCTTTAACGACTTCGGATTAGGTTTGGCAAACCGCTATCGTTGAAGAATGGCTCCGCGCAATAGTGAACTGGGATGCCCGCCGACTTACACAGAAACTCGTAATGTGCGGATTCGTCCGTATCTTGAAAACGTCCCCATCGGCTGACGTCGAACACTAGTATCGCTTTTGTAGGGCGCAATGCCTTTTACAACATCTTGAATAAGCGTTTGAAGCCCACGTCGCAACCGAAAACTGACGCCTGTTTTGGCCTCGTCCGAGTACGTCTTAACGACCTGAAATCCGTGACACTCTGCATATTTGGCGATGACTTCAGATTGGTTCATCAAGGAATATTGTTGGCGCTCCGCCGACATGCGAAAGTATTTGGCAGCAGGAATTTGTTTCTCCAGACTCATTGCGTTACTCCGTGTGGACAATTTGTAGCAGTTTACTGACTTCTTGGGCCCTACTGTTTTGAATTTAGGCACCTGAACGGTGGTGTCGACGCTTATAAAGCTGCTTTGGTTTCCGGCGCCGGGCGATACACCCCACGGACCTCTACCGCCGCACGAGGGCGATTGTCTATCCACCATACAAGCATCAAAGATTGATCACGAAGTTCCCGATTCGGATTCGATTCGCAAATTTATTAACGCCCTCGTTTACCTATCACATTCCAATTAGGCCTTCTGAAATTACTTTAGACACGCCCTAGTTTGGCGTGCCGGTGGCGAAACCCAGTCTGCAACTTACGCAACAAATAGCGTCGGGCGGCTGCGCACGCAAATATTTCTAACTTGTAAATCGCGAGGAAAAAATAGTGCCGACATTCAACGAACAAGAAGGACGTGCCTCTGGCTTCACTTCTGCAAAGATTGTCCCCACCACTTACCTTAATGCTGCAAAGGAAGTGACTCGGAGAGAGTTTCTGGAATTCACTCTCCAAGCGTCCGCAGCAGCTATTGTTAGTAGCCTTATAGACGATAAGGTCGCGCCTCGTGACTCCAGAGCGTCCGTCAGCGAATTAGCATTTAACAGTGTGGTGCAACCACTCCGAGTGCAGTCAATCAACGAAGGCAGAATAGATGTCCCCAGCGTCCAGGCTGTTCAGCACGTCAGGCGAATGCGAGGCGGGGCGCAAGCGCATCTTTTCCGCTGCTCCGACGAAAACTTCTACGTGGTTAAGTTCAAGAACAATCCTCAACACCTCAAAGTTCTGGCAAATGAAATGTTAGCGACATTGCTGGCAAGGCTTGCAGGGTTGCCGGTTCCGAACGTTGCAGTAGTGAATGTGAACGAATGGCTCATAAAGGCCACACCTGACTTAAAAATCGTTCTGCAAAACCATGCTGTTCCTTGCGAATCAGGATTGCAGTTCGGAGCGCGATACGTAATCTCGCCCCGTCCTTGGGATGGGCAAGTCTTCGACCATCTACCAGTGCCCATGCTGAGACGGGTCCGCAACCTTGAAACATTCGCCGGAATTTTGGCGTTCGACAAATGGACGAGTAATGGCGATACTCGCCAGGCAACTTTTTGGCGAAGGCTGCGACAAAAGAAATACACAGCCACGTTCATCGATCAAGGTTATTGCTTCAACGCCGAGCAATGGACTTTCCCCGATTTTCCGTTTAGGGGCTTGTATCCTCAGAATGGAGTTTATTCCCATATTTCCAAATGGGAGTCTTTCGAGCCCTGGCTATCGTGTATTGAAGAAATGCCGGAAGAGTCGATTTTGCTTGCTGCGGAGACGGTCCCGCCAGACTGGTATCACAGCGAATGGCATTCAATGGAAAAGCTTGTTCAAACTCTTGTGGCACGGCGGGGGAAAGTGCGAGACCTCATTACTGAGTTCCGCATATCAAAGAGGGAACCTTTTCCGAAATGGACGACGGGGTCTAAAGTGTGACGGGCTGATCGTCAATCTGGGAAGTATTTGAGGCCCTCACAGTGACCGATACAGCTAATTCTGTCATCAAGTCTTTAAAGGAGGACTACGATGAAAATTAACTGGCCGAACGCGCTGGCTGTGACGGTTTTCTTGCTGGGCATAATCGGCGCAATTTACATGTACGCCTTGAGGCAGCCATGATCCAAATCTCTAAGGAAGGACATAGCATGAGTAAGCGCATAGCTTTACTCGCCGCACTCTCGATATTTGTCGGATGTGGCAAGCCTGACCTGACTTGCAATGTTATTCGTGAGCATACCAGCGGGTGTCCTTTCGGGGTATCTGCGTGAAGGCACGGCGCGACTTACCGAGCGCAAAGGCTCCAAAGTATTCGCCTGTGTTAGTACTGACAGCCGCTAGCAGCAATGTTTCGATGAGTTGCGTCCCGGAGAAGCTGTTGATACCGTTGGATTAGTAAATGACTACTACAGACAAGCCAGAGGCGCTGGGAACGTGCCCCAATGGTCTTCGTAATGTTTGCCGTCGCTCCCTCTCACGACGACCCTAAAGCCGGGCACCTACCAATTTTACAAATATATTCTGGCGAGCCTGTCAATTTCTGTTACTGGATCATCCTCGCACAATACCTGCCCACGACTTGAACACCGAATAGTGTTGGAAAACGAGGTTTCAATTGTTTCTAACATCTCGTCCCGTTCAGTTGAATGCAATTTCATTTCGATATCCCGACGAATCGCATCCAACATCTCCATATCCGCGTCTGGATCAAACTTCGAAAGAACGTCCCAATCCTCTCTGAAACGCACATCCACAGCCTCTTTACTAAGAACGACGACTCCGATGTTAATGGCTTCCTCTGTAAGAGCGTTTGGCGAGTACTGGAGGAGCAAGAACTCCATTTTCAGAAGGTCTGGCATAGGAAGCTCGATTCTAGTATCTGTTGGAACTCCTTGTCCCCACGATTTTGCAAAACTTCAATTCCTTTCCCAATTTGGCACTTTGCCTTTTATGGGCATTCCCTAGACTTGATGTTTCGCTTGGAGGTTTTAATTCAGTAAAACAGTCCAAACGCACTTTTCGTGTAGCGATTTTTCTGCAAACCCTCCGCAGTCAATTCCTCGCTGTAGAAAATCAGGCAGGTTGAGTTCCGATTCGAAACAGACTTGGGCCGCCTTCGAATCACAATGGGAATCAAATAATGGAGTATTGGGCTACGTTCAGCGCAGGTTTTGGTAGACCGTCCCGCAATTCCTATCGCCTCAACCTGACCTAGAACCTCTAAAACCCTTTGCCAACGCGGGTTTTCATCCGCCTCCTTTCGCCGCCCATAGCAGGTTTCGATTTCCTCTGACGAGTGCTGCGGACCACGGCCTTCCGATTGCATAAGTATTGCTTCGTTGAACGCTTCTAATGAAAGGTATTTTATGTTGCGATTCGCGCTCGCCGTGGCACTGTTAGTGACAGCTTCTTGGTCGGTCGGTCAGAGCAATGCGCAAATAGCGGTTCAAGAACCAAATGCTTCTAGCAACATCGTGCCTACCTCGACCGGCCACGTCCCCCTCGTGATTAAGTGGAGCGGTGCCCTGAAGGCTAATGTTGATCCGTCCCCCCTGCCGACGACGGTACAAGCGACTTTCACCATTTTTAAAGATCAAGAAGGTGGGGCACCGCTTTGGTTGGAAGAACAAACCATACAACTAGACCGAATGGGCCGATATAGCGTAGGGCTGGGCAGCAATTATCCCGAAGGCGTGCCAATTGACATCTTCTCGGCAGGTGATGCTCGATGGTTAGAAGTAACCGCAGACGGATACGTTCAGGCACCGCGCACTCCATTGTTGAGCGTACCCTATGCGTTGAAAGCATCTGATGCTGACACTCTCGCCGGTAAACCAGCGTCCTCCTTTGTCTTAGCGGATCAGATACCTTCCTTAATGGAAGGAATGGGCCTGGTTGTTGCGGTGGATCGAACTCCTATTAATTCTTCGGCCAGACCGGCGCAAAATCCGGCTGCCAGCTTTCCGCAAGCTAGCGCGGATTTCCCCGATTCTGTCCACTCGGAGGTTAATAAATTTTTCAAGCGTCAGTTCTTTCTCGGCGGCGTGACGCTCCCACCTCTCAGTGACGCACCGAAAAATAGTGTTACTGGGATTTCGTCCAACTCATTAGATCTGATAGCTTCCGCGTTCAATAGTGCAACCACATCGGCTGAGCGAGAGCACTTTCGTTGGCAAGCCGACGCAGTCAGAAGCAATTCCGATAACCCTTCAGGCCAATTAAGTCTGCTATTCGGAGCACGGGGCGCAAAACCAAAGCCTACAGGATTTTCGTTTAACGCAGACGGAACGATGAACTTTGCACCTCAGCAAATTGTTCCTCTGAATGCAATTCAAAACGCACTCTCTGATGCGGGCCTATCAGTGCCGACCGGGGGCTCTTCAGGAGGCCCACCGATATCTCCGGTGGTGGAGACGGGCAGATATTCGTGGCAACAGTCACCTGGAGGAAAAAATGCAATTCAGGTGGGAGCAAATACCGTAGCACTAACGCCCTGCCCTAAAGGCGTTAATGGTACCGATTTGTGGCATTTCTTATACATATCAGGTGCGGGTACTCCAGAGGCAGTACTTATGACCGGAGGTGATTGCCGGGGCGGCATGTCCAAAGGCACGGTCACTTTCTCAGCAGCCTATCCTCATCCTGCGGGCTATCAGATAGGAAGTGCCACCGGGGGTGTGCAGGAGGCATTTAACGATGCAGTCACACCCAAATCAGATGGCCAGAATTCCCGATCAGTCCTGATAACGCCAGGCGATTATTTATTTCACGCGCGGCTCTCGATTCGTGCGTCTAGCGTTAACGTCTCAACATCGGGCGCGACGATTACGTGTGCAATGAGAGACACTTGCATTTTCCTAGGAGACCCCGATAGCGCACTCATCTTCCAGAAGATCGTCCTGGACGGAGTGCAGGCTCGACCTGGAATTGACGGTGGGACATGGACGATAGTCGAAGACAATGCGCAAGGCTCGACAATGAGCAACTTAGGTACGGCGAGTAACCCTTCGCCTACGACTTCATTTGGCCACCTCATTCAGATCGACAATGACCAAGCCGCCCATGTAATCACCCCTACTACTAATCTGGCAAATTGGGGCCGATGTGATCCCACATTCTGTTCAAGCGCCATCTATGGCCAAGGCCCTCCCGGCAAAAACTCTGGAGTCCTCTGGCTGACCAACGCTAATCTCACCCTGAATTGCGGTGCAAATGGTATTGATAACTTCGACGGCAACAGCCTGCACGTCACAGACTCCGTGGTTCAGGGCTACCCCCAATTTGGAATTCGTTCCTATGGCGTCTACAGTGTCAATCCTTCGGTGCAACTCACCAACGTTTACGAAGAAGTCGGCAATTGTACCAACCCATTGGGTACCGGCACTGCGGGACTAATTGTAGAAGGTGGTTACGCGCAAACTTCCGGTGGAGTAGGACCTGACGGTAGGTTTCCCACCTACGCAAACAGTGGTTCCATTAAGTACAACTACTATGTTGTGGTGCACAGCAGCACCTTTGGAACATCAATTCCATTCCTAGCCGGCAACGCCTTCACTGATGGCACGGACATAATACCCGTCCGGTGGAATCAAATCGGCAATTCAGGAGTAATCACCTATGACATTCTTCGGACAACAGTTGACAGTGCCGGGGACGAGATTGCCCCATACGGCATAGGAAACTTCGCCATTGCCACAGGAATAACAACCGCTTCCTGCACCAATCTAGTTTGTTTATTTTCTGATGATGCTGCGAAAAGTACGTCAACTTACAGCGTCACCGTCAATCCACCCTACGCTCCCAGTTTAAGAAATTGGCCGGGACGAATCATTTTGACTACGATAGGCGACACGTACAACAATGGGGGACTCGTTCCCACTCGCTACTATACCGATACAGTTAAAAGTGGGGGAATCATCGCGTCTGCCGGAGCTTCGCAGCCTTCCGTTTTCGCACTTGAGTGCGACCCGCAAAGCAATTGGTCTTCGATCTGGATGTCATGTCAAGAGGGCAATTCAGTGTCAAACGATAATCCGCCGGTCGTGGGAACCTTGATCCAGACCTCTGTGAATGGGGGAGCGCCTGGTGGACTAAAGGGACGTTACATTTTCGAAGGGGGACTTCCGGGTTCTTCAATTGCTGCGACACACATCATAACTTTGGTAGATTCGAATATCTTAAAGACGCTAGCCACGCCTGGGAATCGCCCCGGGTGGGACGACACTGACACCTTTATTGGGCAAGATCAACCACAGAATGTGAATCCGGGGGACGCACAATTGTCTTTCGGATCCCCAAAGGCCATTTCAAACTACATTCACAACCACGGAGACGGAACGAACTGGTTGGAGCGTCTGACAAAGGACTGGAAGGGGTTCAAGGTTCCTATTATTGCTCCTGCGTATGAAACAGTTTCGAATTGTGTATCCGCCCTAGGTTCATGCGACTCCGCACCCGCAGGTATTGTCTCCATTTCGCCCGGAAGCACTACTGTTACCGTCTTCACCACTGCAGTTAACGCGCTAAGTGAGATACACATAGATGAAAATTTGACTTATGGGGGAGTGCTGGCGGTACTCTGCGATCCTACCTTTGGACGACAATACAGAACAGTCGCCGTAACTCCTGGAGTCGGTTTCACCATTGAAACCAATACGGCTCCGCTGGCCTCGGCATGTTTGAGCTATTCGTTTACCAACTGAAGACGGAATACCATCGATAGCAAGGATTATTCCAAGGAGTGACCGTGAGCATCTTAGGACTTGTGCTGGCGATGTGCATGCAAGTGACGAGCAATCCGTCCGTATCGTGCAATTGGAATGGCATCATCGCGGGCGGAGGAGCTACTGGAAAGCTGGTTAGCTGTCGAGGGCATTTAACGAAAGACGAGAAAAAATCGTGCGATAAGGAGTATGGGCATCCGTCCGTGTGCGAATGCATGAAAGGCTCACGGCGGACGATACACTCTTGCGACATCAACCCAGATCGCCAGGAGCCAATGGACGTTCCGGCGGTTCAGGGTAGTTTCTACTTCGGGTGGTCATGTACGGAAGACGAACGTTGTATAGACGGACTTATCCCACATTGGACCTGTTCCGATAAACGCCGTGTTCTCCTTACCGACGAATCAGGCAAGCGCCATTGCATCCTGTTCGGAAACTAAAAAAGAGTACAACACCATTCGATGAGGAACCTCGATCACCAAAATCATTAACTGAAGTTCAAGTAGTTCCAGGAGGAAAACGATGGACCGCCTAAGTACAATTCGAGAAGTAAGCCTGTATCTGGCTTTTCTATTTATTCTCGCTGTTTTTATCGATGGGTCTATCCAACGGCGGCACCTTATTAAGGAACAAAGCCGGGCGGCGGCTGAATCAGAGTCTTTGACCAGCGAGATAGAGAGCGTTTCCCGAGATTGTAAGTTGATGGAGCAGAAAAATGGCCAATTGGAAATCGCTTTGGCGGCAGCCCAATTGGCTGAACAACATGCCGAGAAGATTGCTGCAAAAGTGAAACGTTCGCTCGAATACTACCGCTCGCGTTGCGGCATGGACGAGCACCTCGGGGAACGCTCTAGAGAAAGACCATTAATTCGGCAGGAAGGAACTTACCGGACTTCTTTTTCGCACATGAAAGCCCCGTTAACGTCTCTTTTGAGAAGTCAGGCATTATGGTGCGGCACCGAGGATTTCGAATGATCCCTCTAGCGGCTATTCTGTGGTTGTGGATGCACCAGGGTTCGGGACTGGTTCACGCAGTGGGATGCAGGGATCAGCCGGAATCGCCAAACATTATTTGCTCGGGCGAGTGCATGACGACGCGCTGCACTCCGCCCTCGCGTTACCAACCTATCGACGTTCCAGCGGTGCAACTACCGAGCAAGGGGCTGCCGAATGGCCCGTCATTGCAACATGTATCCATGTACGCGGGAATATACGCAATGGTGTGAGGCTAGCCAAAGCGAAGCGATGCCGGAAGTGCTCCGACAAACCTCGTCTAGTGTGGACCTGTGCGGACAAATCCCATCCTTTTAAACTCAGAAGACGGTAAACATTGGTGCCACAAACCACAGCCCCTAGTCCCAAGAGGATAGCAGGCCCCCAACGCGCCACCCCGAAAGAAGAAGCGGGTTGGATCGTCGGATCATCCCAAAAAAGTAGAAAGCGCCCGACGGTTCGGCGCTTGCCTCTGCTGGCAGGGTCAACGCCATGTTGATGTTCTAATCATTTTAGGTTCCGACAGTTGGTGTCCGTAACCTCGCTCACATGATCGAGCACCGTCCACTGCTGTGGCGCTATGTTGCTAACCTTTTCCACATAAGATCGGTGGTCGTTCATCACAGACAGGGGTTCGAGGATGCCGCATCCTCGGAGGGCTGATGGAGCGAGCTTCATGTTGCAGAATCTAGTGCCCGAATCGGTTCTCTTTCTTCTCGCAATGGGATTAGCATCTGACTTTTGGCAATTGGTGAAATGCGCAAAGTACAGGAGTCGGGTTTTGAGCCAACCAGAGTTGCTAAACGCTTTTATCCGTCATTTAGAACCCAAATGGATCATCAGCAAAGGCGAAGGCATTTATCCGGAGTTCGGGTCGTGCAGAAATGACATTGTTCACTGGCTTGATACCAAAACCGACGCTATATTAATTCTGGCAAACTCATTCCTGTTCCTTGAATTGATTATTGCTGGCCTCAGTTACTCCTTGGACCCCCATTTCGTAGTGTTAAACCTGATCGCCTTTTGCTCTGTTAGCAGAATCAAACCTACTACGGTTAATTTAAAGAACGAACTCCTCACCGATGTACAGATGGTACTTCTCTATCTCTATAAATGGAATTTGGACGATCCGGTCGGCTGCCGAGAAATGGTGTCCACAAAAATTCCTAGGCTGAAAACCGCATTATTGGCAGTTCAGCGTCTAAAACAACTGTCGCAAACTCCAGAAGGAAACAGATAAAAATGAGCGCTAGCGCAAAGCTCCATACGGCGGACGAAAATTTCGAGCCAGTAAGACTTTTGAAGGCGCTCGATTCCTGCGCTCAAAGTCTCGTTGTGTTGGAAAATGGGCGAGTTCTTTATGCGAATTGCGCATTTGGAAAAGAGATCGGATTTGCACACAGCACCAATCTTCGAGGCCGATTGCTGACAGACTTGGTTCCGCAAGGTCTACCACGTCTCGACCAGTCACCAACAGTATCGAGTTTTAACCAAAAACAAATCGAGACATCCCGCCCCCGCTTACAGGCCAAAAAGAGCATCTTCGAAGTTATTTGCGCCCCCACAATTCAGCAATTGAATAGTCGCGACATGTCACTGCCAGAACTGAAAGCGACCGAAGCAATGCGACTGGTCTCATCTGAGATTGCTCATAATTTTGGAAATTTACTAACGACCATATTGCTCTATAACGACTTGCTGATTTCTGGGCTCGAACCCAACTCCCGGTTGCGCCGTCATGCTGAAGCAATCCGCACGGCAGGTGAAGGCGGAGTGGCA
>Ga0073928_10002419_pt1 | contig 32085 bp, 30 predicted proteins | sample PaiPotPPA55metaG_FD_76969 | JGI IMG/M metagenome (GOLD analysis project Ga0073928, IMG submission 76969) | Iron sulfur acid spring bacterial and archeal communities from Banff, Canada, to study Microbial Dark Matter (Phase II) - Paint Pots PPA... ...
CAACGGGATCGGGCTTGGATTTTGTAGCCGTGGTGAAAATGGGGCCAATCGCGATGTAGTCCGCCGTGGACGCCTCGGCTTCGCGCACTTGCTCGAGCGTGTGCGTGGAAACGCCCACGCAGGAATCGCTCCCGCACACCGCGCGGGCCTGTTCCGGCGAAAGGTCCTCCTGGCCGACGTGCACGCCGTAGGCGCCGGCCAGAGCCGCGATGTCCGGGCGGTCGTTCACCACAAGCCTTGCGCCCCGGGGACTCAATTGTGCGACAAGCGCTTGAGAAATCCGCAGGTAGCTTCCAGAGGAGATCCGCTTGTTGCGATATTGAATCAGCTCGACCCCGGACTCCGCCAGTAAATCGGCGCAAGCCGACTCCGGCGTCTGCAACAGGTCCGCGTCCATGATGGCATAGAGCGAAGGGAACAAAAGATTCCTCCGGCGCTACTTTTCTGCCGCGCTGGACCGTTTGTCGAGAAAGCCCGTATCAAACCGCCCGGCAAGAAAATCCGGATCGGTCAAAATCCTGTGATGCAGCGGGATGGTCGTCTTGATGCCCTCGACCACAAACTGGTCGAGCGCCCGGCGCATCCGCGCCACTGCTTCGGCGCGGTCCCGCCCCAGACAGATCAGCTTCGCGACCAGCGAGTCGTAGTAGGGCGGTATCACGGCGTCGGCATATGCGTGCGTGTCCACCCGCACTCCCGGACCGCCGGGAACGCGAAACGCCGTAATGCGCCCCGCGGAGGGCGTGAACGTCTCCGGGTCCTCGGCATTGATGCGGCACTCGATCGCGTGGCCGCGGAATTCGATCGGGCCAATCGCTTCTTGCAGCTTCTGCCCGGCGGCGACGCGAATCTGCGCCTTGATGAGGTCCACTCCCGAAATCATTTCCGTCACGGGGTGCTCCACCTGGATGCGTGCATTCATCTCGATGAAGTAGAGCTTTCCCGATTCTTCCCTGAGGAACTCCACGGTCCCCGCGCTCGAATAACCCACCCGCTGCAGCGCTTTTACTACCCGTCCGCCGATCTCCTCGCGCGTCGCGGCATCCACCGCCGTCGAAGGCGATTCTTCCAGCAGTTTCTGATGGCGCCTCTGAATGCTGCATTCGCGCTCGCGCAGGTGCACCACGTTTCCATGGCGGTCCCCCAGCACCTGGAATTCGATGTGCCGCGGCCGTTCGATCAGCTTTTCAAAGTAAACATTCGGGCTGCCAAAAGCCTGCTCGGATTCCATCCGCGCCGTCTGGAAGGCCGGAAGCAACTCCTCGGCGTTGCGGACAACGCGCATGCCGCGCCCGCCTCCGCCCTCCGCCGCCTTGATCATCAAGGGATAGCCGATTTCTTTCGCCACTTTCACCGCTTCGTTTTCGCTCCCCACCACTCCGTCGCTTCCGGGAATGATCGGGAGCCCGGCGGCCGCCATCTCCCGCCGCGCGCGATCTTTTTCGCCCATCATCCGGATCACGTCCGGCGAAGGGCCGATAAACGTGATGTGCGATGCTTCACAAACCTCGGCAAAATTTGCGTTCTCGGAGAGGAAGCCGTAACCCGGGTGGATCGCGTCCACGTTGGTGATCTCAGCCGCGCTGATCACCTGCGGGATATTCAGATAGCTTTCGCTGGAGCGCGGCGGGCCGATACAAACAGCCTCGTCCGCAAAACGCACGTGCAAAGAGTTCCGGTCCGCTTCCGAATAGACCGCTACCGTCGGGATGCCCAGCTCGCGGCAGGCGCACAGAACCCGGAGCGCGATTTCTCCACGGTTCGCGATCAGGATTTTGCGGAACATGTGTTCGGAAGCCAGGAGGGCGGCCTATTTCTTTCGATTAGGATGAATGGCAAAGAGGGGTTCGCCATATTCCACCGGTTGCCCGTTTTCCACAAAAATGCGCATCACTTCCCCGCTGCGATCGGATTCGATCTCGTTCATCAGCTTCATCGCCTCAATGATGCACAGGACCTGCCCGGACTCCACGTGGTCGCCTATCTTTACAAACGCCTCGGCGCCCGGACTCGGCGCTCCGTAGAACGTGCCCACAATCGGGGACTTGATGACATGCTGATCTTCCGGCCGCGGCCCTTCCGTCGAAGCTTCCCTCCCATGCGATGGCGCTGCCGCCGCATGCGCCGCGCCTGCCGCTTGGCCGGCGACGTGAATCTCCGGGGCCATTGCCCCGCGGAACCCGACCGGAGCCAGGGGCTTCTTCAGCCGAATCCGGACGCCGCCCTTCTCGTACTCAAACTCCTCCAGCCCATGCTCCTCCATGAACTCGAGAAGGCGCTCCACCGCGCGAAAGTCCACTCCCGCGTCGGCAGCCGATCCAGGATTGGCGGAGGTTTTCCGGTTCTTCATCGCAGGTCTAAAGTTCGAGAAAGTCGCGCGTAGCAGTCGTCAGCGTCTCGGCGCCATGGGCAAGCACCAGCACGTCATCTTCGACGCGGATGCCGCCCACCCCTTCCACATAGACGCCAGGTTCCAGCGTGATCACGTTGCCAGCCTTCAACAAGGTCTTCTGTCCCCGCCCGAGTCGCGGCATTTCGTGAACTTCCAGGCCCAGGCCGTGGCCAGTGCTGTGCGTAAATCGCTTCCCGAGTCCAAAACGACCGAGGACTCGGCGGGCCGCTGCGTCCACTTGCCCTGCCCGTGCCCCGGCACAAACCGCATCTCGGGCCGCTTCCTGCGCCTCCACAACGGCGCGATACCAGCGCCGTACACGTTGGGAAGCGCGCCCCAGGTGCACGGTTCGAGTCATGTCACTGCAATAACCGCGGAGTATAGCACCGGCGTCGAGGACGACCAACTCGTTTTTGCACAAGGGTTTGCTGCTCGGCCGCGCATGCGGCCACGCTCCCCGCACTCCGGACGCAACAATGGTCTCAAACGCCGCTGCACTCGCCCCCTTCCTTCTCATGCGGTATTCCGCTTCGGCCGCCAGGTCGTTCTCCAGCACCCCGGGGCGGATGAATCCAAGCAGCTCCTCGAACACCTCGCTGATGAGCCGGGCCGCATCGCGCATCAGCCCAATTTCCCCCGCATCCTTCACCGCGCGCATTTCCTCGATCGCGTTCTCCGATTCCACCCAGCGCACCTTGGGCCCGGCGGCGCTATCGAGCACCCTCTTCTGCGCGACGCTCAACTGTCCCGCGGAATAGGCCGCTTTGACGCCCCGGCAGCGTCGCAACTCGCTCCCCGCGGCAGAAAGCAAACCACCGCGCGTAATGCACACCTGGGCGCCGCGCACCTCTTGCCTCGCCTGAAGGGTATAACGGCTATCCGTGAATAGCGTCGCGGAATCGGAATGAACCAGCAGGACCCCTGCGCTGCCCGTAAACCCGCAGAGATAGAAAATATTGGGAGGATGAGTTACAAGAAATGATGTGACCCGGCGCTCGGAAAACTTCTGCCGGAGCCTTTCCAGGCGGCCCCGGCAGGAGACTTCGTTTGATTCGGATGCTGGTTGCCGCCTCAGTTCGATCCCAGCCCCTCCCCTTAGGAAGGCAGAATTCGCGGGGTCAGGAAGAACAGCAATTCCGAGGAGCTCGTACTGACGGTCGTATGCCTGAACAGGTTCCCCAGCAGCGGGATGCTGCCGAACAACGGAACTTGTTCGATGTCCGTACGCTGTGAAGAAACGATGATTCCGCCCAGGACAACCGTCTGCCCGTCATTCACCAGGATCTTGGTGTTGGCGGACTGCGTGTCCAGGGCAGGAATGCCGTTGATCCGCGGAATTGCCGGATCGATCTGCGTGTTCTCCACGGTGACGTCCATGAAAACGGTGCCCTCCGGCGTGATCTGCGGGGTCACCTCCAGCTTCAGAACCACGTCGAGATACTGCACCGAAATCGTATTGTTGATAACGGTCTGGATGGGAATCTTGTTTCCTTGTTGCACGGTGGCCTTCACGTTGTTTTGCGTGGTCACGCGCGGCTTCGAGAGAAGTTTGCCCACTCCCTTCGCCTCCGCTGCCGTGATGATGTAGTCCAGAGCGAAGTTAGGAGACGTGAAGGCATAACTGATGCCACTGGTTGCCACGGTCGCCCCCAGGTTCGTGTTAAACGGCAATTGCACCATCGGATTGCTGCCGGAACCTGAACCGCTGCCGGATCCCGACACCAGCGGGGGAACGATCCCCGTGCGAACCACGGGGCTGGTACCCACGGCGGATGCTCCACCGAAAACGTTCTTCCCGTTCACCGCGGAGGTGGCAAAGGCGAGCTGCGTGCCGATCTCGCGGCTAAAGTCGCGGTTCGCGGCCACCACGCGTGCTTCGATTTCCACCTGCTGAGACTTGCGGTCCAGTTGCCGCAGAAGGTTATCCATCACCAAAAGTACGCTGGGGATATCCCGGATGATCAGCGTGTTCGACCGGCTGTCGGACAGAATATCGCCGCGCGACGACAGGAATTTCTTCAGCGTGGCCACCAGATCGTCGGACTGCGCATAGGTCAGCACCCGCGTCGTGGTAACCACATCCACGGCTTCGGCCTGCGCCTTTGCGAGGTCGCGCGTCTGCTCCGCTTCCTTCTTCAGCGTCTCTTTGGTCGCAATGCGCAGCACGCTTCCGTCGAGTTGCTTTTCGAGGCCGTTGTTGTGCAATACGATGTCGAGAGCCTGATCCCATGGCACATCGTCCAGAACGATCGTCAGGCTGCCCTTCACGTTCGGATCCAGCACTACGTTCAATCCGCTGATCTCGTGGATCAGGCGGAAGAAATCGCGCAGGTCGACGTCCTTCAGGTTCACGGAGATCGGTTCGCCCGTGTACTTCGCTGCGGGCGCTGGTCCGTTCCCGGGTTGCTGCGGAGTCGCAATCGCCGTTGGTTCTGTTGCCGGGGCCGGAGAAGCCTTCTTGTCGTCAGGCTGCGCATCGGCCGGCTTCGCATCGGCCGGCTTCGCATCTGCCGGCTTCGTATCCGCAGGCTTTGTATCAGCCGCCGGCGTTGTCGCACCAGCAGGCGTCGAGACACCCACCGTGGAAAGCTGCTGCGCCGGAGTTGCGAGGGCGGCTGACGGCTGCGTCAGCGTTCCGGGCAAACTCACGGGCTGAAAAGCGATCTGCGGCGGTTCGGCCGGCGTTTGCTTCCTCTCTAGCGAGAGAGTGACCAGCCGCGCCTTCGTCGTAACCACCTTTGACGTGCCCGTGGAATTCCCCGGGCTGGCTGCACCGGCCGGTGCCCCCGAAGGAGCAAAAGCCACGGTGACCGCATTCGCAGCCGCGCTGATATCGAAGGGTGCCGGTTGCCGGAGATCGATCACGATGCGAGCCACATCCGCGGCGCGCTGGCCGAGACGAATCTCCCGCACCGGGTCCAGATTGCTTGAGATTGTGCTCTGAGGCGTCTCCAGCCGTGTTCCGGTGAAATCCAGAACCAGCCGGTCCGGACCGCTCAGCCGCAGCACGTGATAGGTCAGATGGCCTGTTCCGCGGATGCTCACTTGCGTCTGCTTCCCAACCTGCACAAGCTGTACTTGCCGGATAACATCTGACGCGCCCGTAGAAGCCGGCTTTGCCGGTGTTTTCGCATCCTCAGTGGCTGCGGGAATCGCCGCGGGCTGGGAAACTTCCTTGGCGGAATTGCCGGCAGCGGAAAAGACGATCGACAGTGCGTTCGAGCCATTCGGTTCAACCGCCGGCTCGACCGGCTTGCGCAGCAGCACTTCCAGACGCACTGCCGGCTTCTGGCCGGCGGCGTAAGGCAGCGCACGGTAGCTGCTCACCATCTCCGAGTCCAGGATATGGGCCGCAGAGGAGTCAGAATAGGACACACCCGTCACGTCAACGACGAAAAGGCGGTCGGTGGGCCGGTACGTCGTGTACTCAAACGGCCCGCTTGCGCGAGCCTCGAGCCGCACGGTTCCGTCCTTCACCGTCGCATTGACATGCAGCGCCGATACTTGCTGGGCATTGAGCGCGCTGTTCGTCCATATCAGGGCCGCCGCTAACAGCAGGGCGTACCCCCACGGCCGCATAGTCCTCATTGCTGCTCTCCTGCACTCGGATAGATTCGTTTTGTCACTACGTGATCCACGGGTTTGCCGAAGGCGTCTTTGCTGACTTGCCGGAATACGACGCCGTCCAACCCAATCTTTTCCACCTGCCCGTCATACAGACGATCCCCCTCGCGGATGAAATAGACCCGCTTCTGGGGATTGGAAACCACTGCGATCATTCCGTTAGGTGAGCGCACTAAGCCATCCACATTGGTTGTCGCAATCAGCAAGCCCGCCTTACCCGGCGGGAGATTGGCGGGCATTCCGTTGCCTTCCGTCTTCTTTCCCACCAGAGGCTCGAAGGGATCGCGATGGGACGCGGGGGCTTCGCCCTTCGCGGCAGACTCCGCCGGCTTCGCCGTCTTTGGTTCCTTGGTCTTGGCCGGGACCTTCCCAGCCTTTGGGTCGCTGGTCCTCAGAGTGCCGTGAGACGGCTTTGCGGCCGGTGCCGGGGCCTTCATTGCGCCCTGAGCCGGCTTCCCGGACTTCCCCGCTTTCTTGCCAGGGACCGCAGATTTACTTGCGGTTCCTTCGGCCGGCTGGGCCTGCGCCCTTGCGGACGGGACCAGACAGACCGATAGAACCCCCACTGCAATCAGGTTCGCCGCTGTCTTCGCGCGTTTCATTTCTGCCCCACTCCCGGCTAGTGTGTGGCCTGCGGCTGCTTGCCCGCCGACGACACTGGCTGTTCTGCAGCCTTGGTGAAGAACGTGATCACCGTAAACGTTCCGGTCACGCTGGTATTTGGAATCAAATGGGCCTTTTTCGAGGAGTTCTCACCGATGCCTTTGATCTCCAGGTCGCCCACGTTGATGATGCGGGAGAGCCGGCCCAGTTTCCCGAAGAAGTCCAGAACCGCATAATAGGGGCCGTCCGCTTCCACTTCGAAGGGCATCTCGTAGTGATAATCGCGGGCAACGATCGGCTTGGTCGTCACTCGCCGCACCATTACTCCCGAGCCTGCTGCCGCGCTCTGCAGCATCAGAATGAACTGATCCACTTCCTTATCTTCGGGCACGATCGTCTGCAGCGTCGCCAGTTGCTTCTGCAGCGCATCCATCTGGGTCTGCAACTCCGCGCGCTGCTGCTCGTACACCCGCAGGTTCTCGACCTCGGTCTTCAGCGGCTTGAGCTGTTCCTTGGCCTGATCCAACTCCAGACGCCGTGTCCGAACCGGCGAGCCGGGCGCGTACATTCCGGTCAAAACAACCGCAGCGCCTACTACCAGGAACAAGAGTGCCTGCAGCGGCCAAGGCCAGTCTCGGAATGCGGTTGCCATTCTGGTTCTCCCTAACTCTTCCCGGTCTTCCCGGGGGCGGAGCTCTGGGGTCCAGCCGAAGCCGGTTGGCTCCCTGGCTGGACGAACTCGGCCGTCATAATAAAGTTGAATACTGCTGTCGCCGGATTGATGTCGTTCTCTTTTGCCTCTTTGATTTCCACTTTGCCAAAGGCTCCGGAACGCTTCAGCTGAGTAATGAAATTCGCCACTGCGTTGATTGAGCCTGCCTGTCCCTGGATCTCCAGGGCGTTGCCCTTGCGCGTCAAGCTGGTCAGCCAGAGCGAATCCGTGCGCACCACCGTGTTGGCCACCATCGCCAACAGGTCCTGGCCTCCCGTACGGCTGCGCTGCAGGTTTTCAATTACGTCGATCCGCTGCTGCAACACTGCCTTCTGCGTGCGGAACTGTTCCACCTGCGTCTTGATCGCCTGGAGCCGCGTCTTCTCCGCCGTCAGAGTGCGGATCTCCTGATTCGTTTTGTCCAAATCCTGGCCCATCTGCACGTAATTGATCCCCAGGATGATCCCCGCAATCGCCAGCGCTCCTACCAGCATCCCCACTCGGATCGTGGACTCGAGCGGTACCCCCGCGCCGGCGGCCTTCGGCCGTGCCTGCCCCAGAAGGTTGATCTTAATCATGGTGTGTCGAAACTCCTGAGCGCCAGCCCCACCGCGATTGCCAGGCGCGGCGCCATCTCGCGCAACTGCGATTCGTCAAACCGGCCCGGGTTGACGGCGATCTTCCGGAACGGGTACAGCTCCTCGACCGGCATCGCAAACTCTTCCCGCAGCAAGTCCAGCAGCCCGGGCACCCGGGCCGTGCCTCCGGCCACCACGATGCGACGGATGTTCTCCCCGCTCGCGGTCGCGCGGAAGAAATCGAAGGTCTTCTGGATTTCCAGGATCAGAATGTCGGATACGGAACGGAGAATCGCGGCGCGCTGTTCGTCGGTAACCCCCGCCACGCTGCCTCCCATCTTGAGCCGCTCCGCGTCCTCGAAACTCAAGTCCAGCTCTTTTTGCAGCGCGTCGGTGTACTGATTCCCGCCGACCGAAACGTCGCGCGTGAATAGCGGAGTCCAGCCCCGGACGATGTTGATGTTCATCACGCTCGCGCCCAGGTTCAGCAGCGCCACCACCTGCGAGGGGTCGGGTTCGTAGTTCACCTCGAAGCAGTTCTGCAGCGCGAAAGCGTCGATGTCCACCACCACCGGCGTCTTCCCCGCCTGCGCCAGGACGTTCGTATGATTCAGAATCTTGTCTTTCTTCACCGCCACCAGAAGCACGTCCATCTGGTTCTCGGTCGCCTCGAGCAGCTGGTGGCTCAGGTTCACGTCGGCAATGTCAAAGGGGATGTGTTGGCTGGCCTCCGCCTGCACCCGGTCGTACAACTCCTCTTCGCTCATCAGAGGCATCGGCACCCGCTTCACAATCACCGAGTGCCCCGAAACGGCCGTGGCTACGTCTTTCGACTTGATCTTCTGCGCGTCGAAGATGGCGCTGATCTTCTCCGCCACCGACGGCGCGTCCATGATCGCCCCGTCCACCACCGTGTCCTGTGCCAGGGGTTCCAGACCGAAACTCACCAGCTCGAATCCCTGCCGGGACCTCTTCAGCTCGACGGCCTTCACCGAGCTAGACCCAATATCCAGGCCAATCAGTGTTTTCGGTTTCCCCACGTTGAACATCGTCCGGCCCCTCGCTCACTCGCTGACCAAGCTTGGATTCCGTTGGTCAAGCCCACCCGCGTTTCCTATTTCCCCCGGTCAACCAAACCCGGATTACCTGTCGGACACCGCTACCCCGGGCATTCGTCCCCCGTGGACTGGTTATGTCACCCCTGACAAAAGTAGTCAAGGATGGTATCTCCCGTGTGTGCTGTTGGTAAAACCCTGTACGGAAGGGTTATAGGCAGGACAGCTGTACAAAACCGGCGCAGGAGTCAAGCGGCGAGAGCGAACTAGTACTGCTAAGCGTACTCCCCCTTGGTTTTAGCTTCCTCTCTTTTCGCGTCCTAATCATTCTATTTTCCCTTCGGCCCCAGACCCAGCTGCTTCCAGATTCCGTCCACGCGCGCCTTTGTCTGAGCGTCCATGCGGATCTCGTCGGGCCAGCGTCCCGTGTAACCTTCCGCAGCCCACTTGCGCGTGGCATCAATTCCCATCTTCGAGCCGTAATCCTGCAGCCGCGCCGCGTGGTCCAGCGTATCCACCGGGCCCAGGACAAACTGCACGTCGCGCTCCGGATCAATCGCGCACAGCGCTTTCCAGACCACCTCTCGCGAGTCCTGCACGTTGACGTCGTGGTCCACCACAACCACTACCTTCGTGAACATGGCCTGCCCCAGCGACCATATGCCGCTCATAATCTTGCGCGCCTGCCCCGGGTAGGACTTGCGGATGGACACAATCATCAGATTCTGAAAGATGCCCTCCGCGGGCATGGCCACGTCCACGATTTCCGGAAACTGCATCTTCATGACCGGCAGAAAAATCCGTTCGATGGCATGCCCCATGAAGAAGTCCTCCTGCGGAGGCGGCCCCACAATCGTGGTCAGGTAGACGGGCTTCTTGCGATGCGTGATACACGTCACGTGAAAGACCGGGTAGTTCCCTTCGAGCGAATAGAATCCCGTGTGGTCGCCGAAAGGACCTTCGGTGCGCAGTTCGGCGAGGTCCACGTACCCTTCGAGAACGATCTCCGCGTTCGCCGGCACTTCCAGATCCACCGTCTCGCACGCGACCATCTCCACCGGCTCGCGGCGAAGAAACCCTGCGAAAACGAACTCGTCGAGATCCGGAGGAACGGGCAGCACCCCCGCGAGACACGTTGCGGGGTCGGAGCCAATCGCGCACGCTACTTCAAGCTTCCCTCCCGGATTCCGGCTTCGTGCGCTGCGGAAGTGCTCGGCGCCATGCTTCTGGGTCTGCCAATGCATGGCCGTCGTGCGCTCGTCGAAGACCTGCATGCGGTAGCAGCCCACGTTGCGTTTGCCCGTCTCCGGATTCCGCGTGATCACAAGCGGCCAGGTGATATAGCGCCCGCCATCCTGGGGCCAGCACTTCAGGATGGGGAACCAGTCGAGAGAAAAGTTGTCTTTGCGGATTACTTCCTTGCACGCCCCGCTGCGCACGCTCTTGGGAAAAAACGAACCCAGCTCCGCCAGTTTGGGCAGCATTTTCAATTTGTCGAAAAGCCCCTGCGGCGACTGCACGTTGAGAAAAGAATGGACGCGGGCGGCAACTTCCTCGATCCGGTCCACTTCCAGCGCCAGATTCATGCGGCGCTCTGAGCCGACAAGATTCGTTACCACCGGGACGGACGAACCCTTGGGCCGCTCAAAAAGCAGCGCCGGCCCTCCCGCTTTGGTCGTTCGGTTGGTGATCTCGGTAATCTCCAGAACGGGGTCTACCTCGGCCGTGATGCGCACCAGCTCGCGCTCCTTTTCCAACTTCGCAAGGAACTCCCCCAAATCCTGGTACGCCACTTCTCCTCCTTCAACGGGTCAGCGACGGGCCTCCCGCTTGAGCCGCCCACTCTAGCACGGTGCGGCGCTCGCGGCGCGGCGCTCGCGGCGCGGGCCTCGCGGCGTGGGCCTCGCCATGAACGAGGCCCCGCGCTGTCGCCCCTCACAGTCCTCTATCAATGATTATTTGGCCAGCGCCGCGTCGCCCATTTTTTCAGGCGTCGGCGCGATGGCCGGAATGTCCTGCTTCCGCATCAGCTCATTCAGCGCCGCCAGGTCTTTCTCTCGGATCTCCTTCCAGGCGGCAAGCTGCGTCTCAAGTTGCCGGGTGAGATCCTCAAGCACGGCGTAGGACGCCTCGGTGGGCGCCGTATCGGCGCTCTCGATTACGTCCGCAAGTGTGCTCAGACGGTTGTCAATCCGCACCGGGTAGTTAAGCGTATCCTCCGTCGCCTTGATGTTCTTGTTCACCAGGGCTTCTTCCACCGGAGTCGACTTCTTCCCGATTGCTTCCGCGGCGTCGAGGATCACCTTTGCCTTCGGGTCATCCTTCCAGCGCCGGCGCAGTGCCTCCAACTGCGCGCGCACGTCCCGGATTTGATTCACCGCCTCGTCCGTCTGCGACAGCCGCTCGCGCACTTGCAACGCCAGCTCCAGTTGCTTCTTTAAATCCTCGCTCGTGACCTTCAGCCGCGGGTCCAGGCGCACCTCGAGCGGCGCCGTCTCCGTTTTTCCCGCGACGGTCAGCCGCAACTGGTACCTTCCCGGCGCCGCGAATGGCCCATGCGGCTCCTCGCCCCCATCAAATACTTGTCCGGGAACCAGCTTGGGCGATTGGTAGCGCAGATCCCATACAAACCGGTTCATGCCCGCCTCGGCAGGAAGAAGGTCGCTCTGCCTTTCCTGGTCCGGCCATTCTTGCTGCTCCTGCTCCGCCGAGGGCGATAGCTTGTTTGATAGCTTCCTTACAAGCTTCCCTTCCCCGTCGAGAATCTCCAGAGTCACCTCGCCCGTCGGCGCCGACCTCAGGTAATAATCGATCGTTGCTCCCCCCGGGCCATTCTTGCCGTACCAATGCAGCAATCGTTCGGGAGCTGGATCTCCCGTGCGCGTTCGATAGGCAATCTGCGGCTGATAGAGATGGACATCCTTTCCACCGATATCCGCGGCTGCCTGGCGCAGCGGAGCGATGTCGTCGAGAATCCAGAAGGACCGGCCGTGCGTGGCCACGACGAGGTCGTCGCCGTGAATCACCAGGTCGTGCACCGGCACCGTCGGCAGATTCAGCTGCAGCGGCTGCCAGCGGCCTCCGTCGTCGAACGACACAAAGATCCCCGTCTCCGTCCCCGCGAACAGCATTCCCTTGCGCTTCGGATCTTCGCGCACCGCGTGAACGTAGCTCCCGTCCGGAATTCCATTCGTGATCTGTTTCCACGTCTTCCCGTAGTCGTTCGTCTCATAGATGTAAGGGCGGGAGTCGTCCCACTTGTGCCGGTCAATCGCGAGATACGCCCTCGCCGCGTCGAGCGGCGACGCATCGATCAGGCTCACCAGGCTCCACTCCGGCATGCCCTTCGGCGTCACGTCGACCCAGTTCTTTCCCGCGTCGCGCGTCAGATGCACCAGCCCATCGTCGCTGCCCACCCAGATCTGGTCCTTCGCCACCGGAGATTCCGCGATCGCAAAAATCGTGTCGTAGTATTCGACGCTCGTGTTGTCCTTCGTGATCGGCCCGCCCGAGGCCGCCTGCTTCGACTTGTCGTTCCGCGTCAAGTCGCCGCTGATCGCGGTCCAGCTATGCCCGCCGTCGCTCGTCTTGAACAGCAGTTCCCCGCCCTGATACAGCACGTTCGGGTCGTGCGGCGAAAATACGATCGGCGCGGTCCACTGGAAGCGATGTGTCAGCTCGCCGTCCCCATAACCCGAATAATTTTCCGGCCAGATCGAGATGTCCTGCGTCTGCCCGATGTGCCGGTCCATGCGCGTGATGGTTCCTCCGTTGTCGCCCGCATAGATGACCTCGGGATCGCGCGGGTCAGGAGCGATGTAGCCGCTCTCTCCGCCGCCGACCGCGTACCAGTCCTTGTCGTCGATCGCGCCGTGCTCGGTCCGGCTGGCAATTCCCACGCTGGTGTTGTCCTGCTGCGCTCCGTACACGTAATAGAAAAAGCGGTTGTCCGTAATCACGTGATAGAACTGCGCCGTCGGCTGATTGTCCTGCCGCGTCCAGGTTTTGCCTCCGTCCACGGTGATCGTCACCCCGCCGTCATTTCCGTTGATCAGGCGCTCCGCGTTCGTCGGATCGATCCACAGCCCGTGATGGTCGCCGTGTGGCGCGGGCAGCAGCGCGAACTTGTGCCCGCCGTCGGTCGAGCGAAAAAGCCCCGTATTGAGGATGTAAAGCGTGTCGTTGCTCTTGGGGTCCGCAAAGATGTGCGTGAAGTACCACGCCCGCTGCCGGAACCGGTGATCCTCGTTCACCTTCTCCCACGTCTCTCCCGCGTCATCCGACCGGTACAGCCCGCCCTGCTCCGCCTCGATCAGCGCGTACACACGGTTCGCGTCCGCTCCCACCGCCACCCCGATCCGCCCTAGCATCCCTTCCGGCAGCCCGTGGCCTTCCAGCCGCTTCCAGGTCGTTCCGCCGTCCGACGATTTGTACAGCCCGCTTCCCGCCCCGCCGCTCTCCATGCTCCACGGCGTCCGATGCGCCTCCCATAGCGCCGCATACAGGATGTGCGCGTTCCTCGGATCGAACGTGATGTCGATCGCTCCCGTCTTGTCGTCCTTGTACAGCACCTTCTCCCAGCTCTTTCCTCCGTCCGTCGTACGGAACACGCCCCGCTCCGCGTTCTTTCCGAACGCGTGTCCCAGCGCCGCCACAAACACCACATCCGGGTTCCGCGGGTCCACGATCACCCGCCCGATGTGCCGCGTATCCTCCAGCCCCAAATGCGTCCACGTCTTCCCCGCGTCCACCGACTTGTACATCCCGTTCCCGTACGAAATGTTTCCCCGGATGCACGCTTCTCCCGTCCCCACGTAAATCACGTTTGGGTCCGAAGGCGCCACCGCCAGGCTCCCCACCGACGCAAACTTCTCCTTGTCCGTCAGCGCCGTCCACGTCACGCCCCCGTCCGTCGTCTTCCACACTCCGCCAGACACTGCCCCGAAGTAATACGTGTTCGCATCTCCCGCGACGCCCGTCACCGCCAGCACCCGCCCGCCCCGAAACGGCCCGATCAGCCGGTACTTCATTCCCTTCCACAGTGACTCGTCGAATTGCTGGCAGCGCGCCGGGGGCGCAACCGCGGCGAAAAAGAAAAAGATTCCCAGCACAAGAAAAACCCAGGGCGCACGTCTGGCAGGGCTCATTGTTGTTTCCTCCAGGATGAGAGACAGGAATCCTAATACCCGCGTAAGCTCAGGGGAAGCATTTTGTCGCGTCAGCGGGCTGGCATCGCCGCATCACTCGCCGGCGCGGGCAGCGATGGCGGTTCATTCCGCCGGGATGATTTCCAGATGGTCACCGACACGCGTGCGGCTCCGCGAGATTGTTCGAGGAGAAAGTTCGAGGACGCTTTGGGCATCGAGACAAATCCTTGAAACGCGGAACGGACGCAGAAATTCCTGCGTCCGCACCACCTGGTTCCCTCCGTCGAGAAACACCACGTCGATCGGGAACATCATTCCCAGGGTGTGCACGGCGTTCGAGGGGATAATCCACAAGCCCCGCTCGGGCCTCGCCCACCCGGGCGGTCTTCCCAGCAGACCGACCAGACGCCGCAGGTAGGAATCTGCGACCGTCACCTCGCTCGCCATGAGCGTCTGCTGCGTGCGGTTGTAGACCGAGACACTCCGGCTCTTCGAACTCATACAGCACCTCGTTCCCGGCTACGTTTTCGGGCGCCGCGTGCTAGTGCGATGCCTGACGGTTGCGCCGCCACACGATGATGCCTACTACCACCAGCGCAAGCACACCCGCCAAAATCCGAATCATGTTGATGTCCATCGCTCCTCCTTCTCCATTTGCCTATTTCTTCCCCCTGAGCACCCCGTCAAGGCCCCGTCGCCTGATGGAATTCTCGGATCAGGCTCAGCACCGCCGGGCCCAGCAGCACTACGAACAAAGCCGGAAAAATAAAAAACACAAGCGGCAGCACCATCTTCACCGTTGTCTTCGCCGCCATCTCCTCGGCGCGCTGGCGCCGCCGGATGCGCAGGTTTTCGGAATGCGTCCGCAACGCCTGGGCCAGGTCAGTTCCGAAGCGGTCGGTTTGGATCAGCATGGCCACCAGCGTCTTGAGGTCCTCGACGCCGGTGCGCGTCGAAAGCTCGCGCAACGCATCCATACGGCTCTTGCCTATGCGCATCTCCAGGTTTACGAGCTGAAGCTCATCGCTCAGCTCCCGGTGCGCCAGGTGCACCTCTTGCGCCACGCGGAAGAGCGCTTGATCGAGCCCCATTCCCGCTTCCACGCAGACCACCAGCAGGTCCAGTCCATCGGGCAGCCCCAAAACAATGCGCTTCTGGCGGCGCTTGATGCGAGACGTCAGCCAGAGGTCCGGCAGCAAAAAGCCCCCCAGGGCCGCCAGCCCCAGCAGAAAAATCGGATTGAACTTGTAGAGGCCGGTGACGTACACCACCGCCACCAGCACTACCGGCAAAATAATCTGTGCGCCTCGCACGACCGTCGCCGCCTCAGGGCCCCGGTAACCTGCGCGCGCCATCAGAATCGTTCTCTGCGACACTTTCTTTTTCGAGGCGGGCAGCAGATTGCCAAGGCTCGTCAGCCAGCCCTCGAGTTTCAGCTTCGGACGATCCATCGCTGGCTTTCGCGCTTCGCCGGCAGCCGGTCTCCAGAGCCGTGCCAGGCGGCCCTCCAACCCCAGGCGCGTGGGGAGCAGCATGGAATACACCGCGGCGCAGATACCCGCCGTGGCTATAAAACTGAGAATCGTGACCGCCCAGATCATCCCGCCCCACCCTTAGATTTCGATATGTACGATCTTCCAGAGCAACATCGATCCGATCACCTGCAGCCCCGCCGCGCCGCCCAGAATCTTCAGACCCCAGGGGTCGCTAAACAGGATGGCGATATATTCGTGGTTGAGGGTGCCCAGCACGATCAGCAGAATCGGCGGCAAGGAAATCAGGATCACCGCCGTCAATCGCCCTTGCGCCGTGCGGGACCGCAGCTCACCCATGATTCGAAACCGGTCTCGGATCACTTTCGATAGGTTGTCGAGCAGTTCCGCCAGGTTTCCGCCCGACTCTTTCTGAATCAACAGCGCGGTCACGAAGAAGCGCACGTCGCCGAGCGGCATCCGTTCGGCCATATGCAGCAGCGAGTCGCGCAGCGGCAAGCCGAAGTTGTGTTCCTCGAAGGTGCGGCGGAACTCTCCGGCCACCGGCTCGGGCACCTCCTTCGAGATCATCTCCAGGCCGGTCGTGAACGCGTGCCCGGCGCGAACCGCCCGGCCAAGCAGGTCAATGGCTTCCGGAAAATACTTCTGGAAGGTGGTGTACCGCCGCTTGCGCCTGATCGCGGCCAGAAAGAACGGCACCAGACCCGCCACCGCACCCAGGAACGCGGCGAGAGACAGCCGCACCATTGCCGATGCAACCAAAAAACCGGTCAACCCCAGTACGCCGCTTACCAGCACCAGCTTCCCCGGCTTGATCTTCCAACCCGCCTGTTCCAGGAACCGGTCGAGACGGTGCGACCACAACCAGCGCGTCAACAGCCGATGGACGGCCGGCACTCCGCTCAGCATCTCGTCGCGCACCAGGCCCATTTCCGGCTCCGGTGCTGCGGCCGATTGCGTCCGGGAGATCTCCTCGAGACGCCGCGCCACGTCTGCCGGCGGCCGCACCAGCAGGACGCGCGCCAAGGCTCCCGCGAAGCCCAGAACGGCTAGGAAACTCAGCACTGTCAAGCCAAGCAGCATTCCGTCCCTCACTCGTCCTTCTGCGTGAACAGGTCCGCGGCAAGCTTGATCCCCGCCAGCTCGAGCCGCTCGGCAAACTTGGGTCGAATTCCGGTGGCGTGAAACGCGCCGAGAACTTTTCCGTCCACCCCGATGCCGCGCCTCTCGAAAACGAAAATGTCCTGCAAGGAAATCATCTCGCCCTCCATGCCGGTAATTTCCGCAATGCTCACGAGCTTGCGAGCCCCGTCGCTCAGCCGGCTCACCTGCACCACCACGTCCACCGCCGAAGCGATCTGCCTGCGAATGGCCTTGTCCGGGAGATTCAACCCGGCCATCGCCACCATCGTTTCCATCCGCGCCAGTGCGTCGCGTGGTGCGTTTGCGTGAATCGTGGTGAGCGAGCCGTCGTGGCCGGTGTTCATCGCCTGCAGCATGTCCAGGGCTTCTTCCCCGCGCACCTCGCCCACGACGATCCGGTCCGGACGCATCCGCAGGCAATTGATCAGCAGCTGCCGCTGGCGGATCGCGCCCTTCCCTTCGATATTCGCCGGCCGGGTTTCCAGACGCACCACGTGGTCCTGGCGGAGCTGCAGCTCGGCGGCATCCTCGATCGTGATGATGCGCTCGCGGTCGGAGATGAAGGACGACAGCACGTTGAGAAATGTGGTTTTCCCGGCGCCGGTGCCGCCTGATATCACCACGTTCAGCCTCGCGCGCACACACCCGGAAAGCAGCTCCAGCATCGGGGCGGTCAACGAGCCGTTCCGCACCAGGTCTTCCGCCACCAGGCGTTCCTTGGCGAAACGCCGGATCGAAAGACAGGGACCATCGAGCGCCAGCGGCGGAATGATGGCATTGACGCGCGAGCCGTCTGCCAGCCGCGCGTCCACCATCGGGGAGGACTCGTCCACGCGGCGGCCCACCGCCGAGACGATGCGGTCAATGATCAGCATCAAGTGGGCGTTGTCGCGGAAGCGCGCGGTGGTGTGCTCGAGCATGCCCCGCCGCTCCACGTAGACGGAATTCGCGTTGTTCACCAGGATGTCCGCCACGCTGGGGTCGCGCATCAGCGGCTCCAGCGGGCCCAGCCCGAATACCTCGTCAAGCACATCCTGTGCCAGGCTCTCCTGCTCGCCCAGCGACATGGGCATGCCTTCGCCCGCCACCAGGCTCTCGATGATCTCCCGGAGCTCCATGCGCACCGCATCGTTGTCGAGTTGCGTCAGCCGCTCGAGGTTCAGCTTCTGTATCAGCTTGCGATGAATCCCCGCCTTGAGGGAGGTGTAATCGCTGCGTGGCGGTGCGGACGGAGCCATGGGATGCGGTTACCTCGAACCCGTGAAAAGACTGCTGAGCGCCCCGCGCTTCTCCGCGCGCGGAGTGGACAACCCGGCCAGGTCGAGTGCCAATTCGTGATAGCGGGCAACCAGGGGGTTTCCCGAATTCCCCGCCAGCGGCACCCCCATCGTCACCGCCTCGCTTACCTGCCGGTAATCGTTTGGCAGCCGCGCGTAGATCGGCCGCTTCATTTTTTTCTCCACGTTGCTCAGGGCCTCATCGTCTTCCCGTCTCCAGCGGTTTATGACGATCCGGATGCGCTCGGCGTCGAGCCCCAGCGCCACCGACGCCGAAAGGTATCGCTCGAGCGCCCAGAGCGAAAGCAGACCCGCTTCCGCCACCAGGAGAATGGCCCGCGCCGTGCGAAGCAGCGGCAGCCATTCCGATGGGTCCTGCACTCCTCCATCCATCAGCAAATAGTCGAAGGCTCCTTGCGCCACGTTCACCACCCGAACCAGCGAGGAAATCGGGAGCCGCTGCCACTCCTCCGCGTGCGATGTCCCTCCCAGAATCTCCAGACCGCTTTTGTGCTTCGTCAGAAGTCCGGAGAAAAAATGGCCGTCCAGGCGGTCGAGGTTTTCCACCGCGTCCCGCACCGAGAAACGCGGCTTCAAATCCAGCAGCACCGAGAGATGCCCGAGCGGTCGGGCGAAATCGAGCAGCACCACGCGCTTCTTTGTCGCCTGCGCCAGCTGCACTCCCAGGTTCACCGCCACCGTGCTCGTGCCTACGCCCCCTTTCGAACCTGCTACCACGATCAGCTTCTCCACCGGGCGCTCACCCGTGTCGTCGCGCTCGGCCGCGAACCGCGAAAGCACGGTGCGTAGAGCCTCCGCGTCCACCGGCTTCACGACGAACTCTTCCACTCCGCTGCGCATCGCCTGCAGCAGCAGGTCCTGGCTGGGCGCCGCGCCCGCGCAGGCCATAACCCGCACCGTCGGCCGCAAGCGGCGCAGATGAGCGGCAAAAGTGAAATAGACCGCCGGCTCGCGCGGCAGGTCCAGCAACACCACGTCGGGAATGGCTTCCCCTGGTACCGGATGCTTCTCCAGCGCCGGCATCCATTCCAGCACCGTGTGTATCATGCCGGTCTGTTCCAGGCTGGCTCGCAATGACCCGGTGCCCGCTGTGTCCGTGCCCACCACCGCCGCCGTCAGCATGCGGCGCCTCCGCGAATGGTCGAGAGAATCATTTTTTCGGCGCCGGCTTTTTCTCGGGCTCGGGCTCGGGCGCCGCCGGAGGCATAGCCTTCTCCGGGAACCCCGGGCCCGCCGGCACTTCGCCCGGCGCCAGAGGATGGACGATGCGCGGAGTCACCAACACCAGCAGCTCTGTCTTTGACTTGTTGAACGACTGGCTGCGGAAAAGCTGCCCCAGGACGGGAAGGTCTCCCAGCCCCGGCACCTTGTTCGTCACCCGTGTCACTCGGTCGTCCACCAACCCCGCAATCGCGAAGCTCTGCCCGTCGCGCAATTCCACCTGGGTCTCCACGCGCCGCGTCGAAAGCGCCGGGATGAAAAATCCGGAAATCGTAAGTGCATTCGTGAAATCGAGCGCGCTGACCTCCGGTTTGACTTTCAGATGGATCTGTCCGTCTTCGGTCAGCTCGGGAGTGAACGTCAGCCGCACCCCAAACTCCTTGAATTGCACCGAAACCGTGGGAATCGTTCCGGCCGCGCCGCCTTGAATCACCGGAAACGGAAATTCCCCGCCCGCAAGAAAGTTTGCCTCTTTCCCCGTCTCGGTCAGCAGGTTGGGTTCGGCGAGAATCTGCAGAAGATTCTTCTGCTGCAGCGCCCGGATGGTCGCGCCCAGGTTGATGTCCGGTCGAAAAACAAAAATGTTGAGCAGATCGCTCAAGGTAAGGTTCGTCTGGCCCAGGCTGTTCGCACCCGAGCCGCTCGCGCCCGTCTGCAGCGACTGTAGCCCGACCTGTCCGAACTGCTCGGTGCCCGTGACCGCGAGCGTGCGCGTCGTCGTTCCCGGGACGCTTATAAATGTGAAGCCAAACTGGCTGAGCGCGGAGCGGTCCACTTCGGCGAACTTCACTTCCAGAAGAATCTCGCCGCGCTGCGGGGGCGCCGGCACCTCCAGAAAGCTGACCACCTTGGGCACGGCTGCCGTCGCAAGCTGGTAGATTCGGTCGGCCGCGTCTTTCGAGGAAACTCGCCCCGCAAGCGTCACCACGTCCTTCGCCGCTTCGACGTGCACCGGCTCCCCGGGAAATACTTCCCGCAGACGCTGGCGCAGTTCGGCGATGTCCAGATCAACCGAGAGCTCGTACACCCGGCTGTGCTCCGTCTCATCCCAGAACACGAGCGAAACCCCGCCGGGTGCCTTGCCGTTCACCAGCACTTCCGTCGGGCTCAGAATCACCGCGTCGGCGATCGCCGGGTCGGCAATGGAAACGCGCCGCAATCGCCGCGGCGAGCTGAGCACCAACGAACGCCCTACCAGCAGGTGCAACTTCTCGCTCCCCTCGTTTGCCGCAACTTCTTGCCGCGCTTCCGGAACGCTCGCAGGCGGCGCCTGTTGCCCTCGCGTGTGCATCCCCATCGCGAACATGCAAGCCGCCAAATACAACCCTCGCCGCAGGACTTTTGTCCTTCCGGCCCTTCCAGAAATTGTCCACGGAGAAATCATCTTCAGCGCAACCTCAGGGGTTCGGGAACGAAACGACTTCCTTCTTGTTCCCTCGAATCACTTCAATCGAATACAGCGGTGGTGGCGCCGCTTTTCCGGTATGGAATGTCCCCACTGCCGGTGCCGGGCTTCCGCCTTGAAACAAGCGCGTCTGCTCGACCGCGGGCGGGTTCACGATCCGCCGGTCCACGGCGTTGCGCAACGCAAGCTGGATGCGTCCTTGCGCGCTCGCCATCACCAGCACGTTGGCCTGCTCCGGCGTCACCAGCAGCGTGATCACCGGCACGGTCTGCGCCACGCCCTGTTTATCGGGCTCCGTCTTCTGTCCCGCCGCCAGCACACGCACGCCTTCAAGCACCATGCGCGTCACGCTGCCCGACGCCTGTCCCTGGCCTTCGATCGCCCCCGTCGCCAGCACATCCACCACGGTTCCGGGCTGCACGAAGCCTGCGACTTCGATCACGTCGTTCACCGCCACCGAGATGGCCCGCATCCCTTCCGGAATCCCTGCCGGAAGCCCGCTCCCCGAGCCCGCGGGTGCAAGATTGCTTTCGAGAATGGGCTCGTTTTCAACCATGGCTCTCACCACCGCCCGGCCGATGCAATCCTCCGCTTGCCCGAACATCCCCGTGATCGGCGCCGTCTCGGGCCAATCCACCATGCGCACGTTCTTGGCATCGAGGCGCGTGCCCAGCGGCAAGGACTCGGCCGCGACCACAATTTTTTGTGTGCCGCCCGTCGGTTTTCTCTCGGACACTTTCGCGAGTTGGTGGTGAACAAGGCCGGCAACCGCCAGCGCCAACAGCACCGCCAGCCCCATGGCCAGGAACATTTTTTTCCTGTCCAATATCTGTCCCCCTGCGTCCTCTCAGAATCCCGCGTGCACGGCGCAAAAGCAGAGCAGCGTCGCTGCGGCCACCGCCACGCCGAACGGCAAACTCATTGCTGTCGGATTTTCCAGATTGATCTCCGGGTGCGGGTGCAACCCGTAGATAAAAAACCCGCGAACGAGCTCCCACAGATTCCCCAGCGTCTCCCGCACCCGTTTGCGGCGAATCATCTCCACCACCGCCAACAGCCCACTCAGGAAAATCGCCGCCAGCAGTACCAGCATCACCTGCTCGGGCCCCAGCCACGCTCCTAGCGCCCCCATCAGCTTCCAGTCTCCTCCGCCCAGCCCTTGCAGCAGCACAAGCGGAAGCAGCAGCCCCAGCGCCAGCCCCGCGCCTTCAAGAGAAAACAAACCTCCACGCCAGCCTTGGGTCAGCCAGTGCACCACAAGCCCCGCCAGCAGTCCCGGCACCGTCAACCAATTGGGAATCCTACGCGAACGCCAGTCGAGCACCCCGGCGCAACTCGCCACCAGGAGCGACACCGACCAAATCGCCGTTTTCAGCACGCCACCGCCCTTTTGCCCGGCCCGATTCCCTATCAGCCGATCCTCAGACTGCCCACACCGCTCAGGTCTGAGACGTCAGATTCGTGGCGGCGTTCGAATAGACGTGACTGATCGCCGTCGCCAGCGCCTTCATCGAAGCAATCGCCGCCAACGCAATCAGCACCACCACAAGCGCATACTCCGTCAGATCCTGTCCGCGCTCGTCGCGCCACAGCCGCCGGGCGGGAATTCCAATCGGCATCTCACATGGACCTCTCGTCAAAGCCCTCGAGCAACATTCACTCGATCGACGGTTACGTTTGAGACGTCAGGTTTGTGGCGGCGTTCGAGTAAACGTTGCTGATCGCCGTCGCCAGCGCCTTCATCGAAGCCACCGCGGCCAGCGCGATCAGCACCACCAGCAATGCATACTCCGTCAGGTCCTGCCCTACCTCATCCCTCCACAGCTTTTGCAGAAGTTGCTTCATCGGACTTCCTCCCTTTCCATCGGGCGCAATACAACTTGCTCCCTAGAGACACAATGCACTCCTCGTGCCAAAGAAATTTGCAGTAAATGCCTTGAACTTCGTTGTTTGCATCACCGCGATGGTTTCAGCTTGTGACAGAAGATGTAACCTGAGCCAAAGTGGGACATAGCTCCCGCGCTTTCCCGATGGGGGAAATCTTATCGCCGCTCCTTTCTCCTCTCATATATCGCACTCACTTCATCGGAATAGACGTGCTGCCAGCCAGCGTCCGCACTGAGGAATGTTGCCAGCGGAGACTCCCGGTGAATCAGGCAGGCCTGGATGTCATACTTGTCGAGAAGCCGCAGGCTTCGCCCATCGAGTCGTGTGATGAGCAAATAGTCGTCCAGTGTTCCGCTGCGTTCAAATACGTCCGCGCGGCCATCAATGAATACCCGGCGGGAGGAGCCCCAGGCCCAGCCGAGGTAGCCCCCAAAGTGGTAATCGTTGAAGACCGGCCCGGCAACCGAATGACTCTCGATGTACTCCGCCGCCGCCACCGGAAAATGCTCGGCGCGGGCGGCCGCTAGCTGAGCTTCCGTTGGGAAGTACCGCACCATCCCGAACAGCAGCAAAAGCATGAGCGCCGCGTTCAGCAGTGGACGGTCCTTCTTCGCATCGTAAGCGGGAATCCATCCGCCCAGCGCTCCCGCCAGCAGCGGCACCGCGACCAGCAGAAACAGCACCGCGAAGCGCAGATGAAGAAACGCGAAGAAGCTGACCAGCACCAACAGAGCCACATCCTCCAACCGGCACGTCTGGCGATGCGCGGCGAGGGAGAGCAGCACCGCCAGCAGCAGAGCCAGAACGACGACGCACAGAAAGCGCTCCGCGGTGAGCGGCATCCACTCCTGAATATTCGCAATATTGGTCGGCTGGAGAAACGCCATTTCCAGCGGAACCGTCGCCAGACGCGTTCCGTACGGCGTCACCCCCAGCGCCAGCACGCACAGCAGGGTCACCGTCGCGAATCGCCGCGTTTCGGAATCGCCGCGGCGCACGGAAACGATCGCGCCGCGCTGAAACTCCAGGTGACTTGAAAACCACGCCAGGCCCAGCGCCGCAAGTCCGAAGACGAACGTCCCGTGCGTATTCGCCCATACCAGAAACACCGGCGGAAGAAACCAGAGCGCTCCTGGCCTTCCCCGGCGAAACTCTCCGAGACAAATCAGCGTGACCAAAAACAATATGTAGCCCAGCAACTGCGGCCGCAGCGTCCAGAAGACCGCCGCCACCGGCAGCACCGCCGCGCAAATCACAAAAGCCGCCTTGGAATTGCCGCTGCGCCGGGCCGCATAGACGTAGAGCAGCAGGAACATTCCGCCGGAAAGCGTGAGCGACAGCAGCTTCAAACCCACCAGTCCGCCGGCGCGGTAGGCCAGCGCCATCGCCACTTCCCCGAGCCACTCATACGCCATCCATTCCGTTCCCGCCGCGCTGAAAGAATAGGTCTCCGTGTGTGGCCAGGCGTGCGTGCGCAGAATTTCTTCGCCGGCGCGGATGTGCCACCAGGTATCCCCTTCGCTAAACAGCGTGTCTCCCCGCGTGCCTTCGAGGTGCGTGCCGAGGAATATCCCCGCGATGAGCAACGCTCCGAGAAATACGGGGAAAGAAAAGAGCCGGCGCAGGAGTGAAAACGGGACGCCCCGCTCGACGGGGTGCCGGGTAGAGATGGCGGAAGCCTCTTGCATCGCCGTGTTATTGCGTGCGCACCAGACGGACGGCCATCAGGCTCGCACCTCCCCCTGTGGTTGTCCCTCCCACTCCGCTGGCATTCGAACCGCACGCGCCGTTCCCCTGCGGGTTGCCCCCGCATCCGGCCAGGTTCAGGATCACGATGGGTACATCGCTGTTCTCGTCCACCTGGGTGATAAACGCCTGCAGGAACCCGACAATGGTCACCGTCTGGCTGCCGCCCTTCAGCTTCTTGCCGTCGTAAATGAACGCGGTGATGAGTGAATCGCTTGTGCTGATGACCGCGTTGGCCGCCACCACTCCTCGAGTTACCAGGGGATTGTTCGAGCCGGCGTGAATCTGAAACGGAGTCACGGTCGTGTCAATCGTGTCCTGGCCCTCGCCGAGACCATCATCACTGGCGTGGATGAGCGTCTCGACCGCGCTGGCGGTCACACTCCCGGGACTGCTGGCGAGCGTGTTGACGGTGTTTCCACAGGTGAACAACAGCCCCTGGCAAACCTCAATTGCCGTAGTGTATCCGCCCGTTCCGCCGCCGTAGTCCACCGCGCCGTATTGGCTGGGCACACTCGTGACCTGAAGATTCATCGTTTCACCGATGACGCCCGTCGGAGCTAAGCCGGGATTCGCAATCGCGTAATTGTTGTCTGCATCGAGCAAATATGCTTGCTTCGAGGTACACGAGGTATTTTTGGGCGACGTGTGCGAGCCGTCGCAGTCTTGCAGTACCCAGGGACGCACGCAGGCGGTGCAAAAGATTGTACTGCCGGTATCCCCGGAAGGGCTATAGGCCTCCGCCGTCGCCACCGCGGAAATATCCGCGGTCCGGAATCCAAGAATCTTCGCAAAAAATGTGGGCAGGGCGTTGCCCCGGGCCGCCGTGCGCTGTGCGGTCACCGTCACGCGCGGGTTCTGTGCGGTCGCGATGTTGTAAACGACGTCGGACGATTGCAAAGAGACGCTTTGACCGCCGATGCTGTTTTGGTCCCCGACCGAGATGGCCTTCTGGGTTGCGGCGGACTCCGCCGTGGCGCAGGTCCCGCTTCCCACGCAGCCCGAATCGGCCAGCACTTTTGCCGCCGCCAGTGCCGCCGCGTCCGCAGCCCGCTGCGCCTCATCGCGCGCCAGATAAAAGGAACCTAGATCAATCGTGATCGCCCCGATGGCCAGCAGCATCACCAGGCCGCCCGCCACCACCAGCAGGCTCACTCCGCGCTCTTTGTTCCTGGTTCCCGTGGCTCTTCTTCTCATGCGACCCATCCTTCAATTTTGGTTTTGCATTGTTTCCTGGCTCGTGAGCGTCAGGACCGCCGGATAACCCGGGCTGGGAGCGAGCAGCTTGATGATGTGCCCGAAATTCCACGCAAAGGGATAGCTCAGCGTCACGCGCGTGCAAAGAAGCGTCACGCTCCCGCTCACCACCGGCACTTCCCGTTCGATTTTGATGCTCCACGCAGCGGTGCATCCGCTGGTGCCGGATGTGTAGGTCCAGGTAAATGCCCCCGGCCCGGCCGCCGGAGAGCTGCTCCAGGGAGATAATCCGCACGCGCTGACGTGCGCGTTCGCAAGATACGTCACGATGGCGCCCGCACCCTCTTCCACCGAGCAAGGCGTCGCGCCGCATTGTGGGTTGTCCGCGTCATTCGGCAGGCTGACCAGAATTCTTGCGCCGTCGCGCGCCGCGTTCGCCAGCTTGTCTTTCAATGCGAAGCCGGCGGCAAAGTCCGATACGCCCACCACCATCACCGCTAATAGCGGCAGGACCATGGCAAATTCGATAAGCTGCGAGCCCACCGTGCTTCGCCAGCGTCCCGCTCGTCCGTTTTTCGCGCGGCGCTCGCTTTTCGTGGTGTGATTCTCCATGCCGTCAGAATTCCTGGCGCATCTGCACCTGCGTCGAGATCGTGAAGCTGCTGGATCGCAAGCTCGTGAACGGAATGAACAGTTGCACCGGGTAGCCAAACGTCACAATCACTCCCGCCACCTGGTTCGCGCCCGGCGCGCTCGGGTCCAGTGTCTGATTTCGCTGGATGGTAATTGCCGGGCTTACCTTCGCCGGGTTGAGCGCCGAGGCGGAAAGGGCGCCGTTGATTACGCTATCGACTTCGGTATCGGTCGGGAAAGCGTTGCCGCACGTCGCGCAGCTCGGCGAAACCGCAAAGCGCGCGCCCTCCCGTGCCGCGCGCGTGATCGTCTCGTAAATGTTGTATGCCCTGCCCAGCCAGAAAATTCCCACCATCAGCGTCAACAAGATCGTAAGAACGAGCCCCGTCTCCACAAGCTCGGCGCCGCCGGTGCCCGCCAGCCTCCGTGCCGAAAAGAAACGACCTCGAACAGAATGTTTCACAATGGCTCAGTCTCTCCGTCTATTTCACTCGGTGCTTTGATCCCTGCACACGTCGTGCCAGCGGCTCTATTGCTTCAAGTGATGGAAAGCATCGATCACGCGAAAGGGTGTTCGCACCCGCGCGATTCGCTCGCCGATCTGTTCGATTTTTTCTTCCTTCACGTGGCCCAGCAGCAACCCCGCGCGCTCGAGATAGCCGATGCGTTCCGGAACAAGCCCCATCACGCGGGCACACGTCGCATCGACCGCTACCGGATCGTCCCCCATCACCAGAACTCCGCACGTTTTCGGCTCGCCCTGCGTCGGCCCGTCGCCTTCCATTCCCACGATGCCGTCCACAATCGCGAAATCCGGACGGACCGCGCTGTTGATATCCAGCACCGCGCCGGCAATGCCCGCCCAGTGAAGAATATTTTTCGGCCAGCCGTAACAACTTCCCGGCACGATCCCGAAAAGATTTTTTAGCGAAAGCGTCACGCCGGCCCAGTGATGTGTCTTGAGCTTGGGAAGCGAAACCACAAAATCGGCGCGCAGCACGGTGGCCGGCAGATAGAGACGCCGCAGCGAAGAGGCATGCGTGCGCAGCATCACCTCGCGGACCTCGTCGAGATTCAAGTCCACGAACACGCCACGCAGCGGCCCGAGAAATTCGCGCAGTCGCATCCCTTCGAGAATTGCTTCCGTATCCCGCTCGAGCGCCGGGCCTTCGCCGATCAGCACGCTCGCCGCTCCCAGCCGCAGAAAACATTCGCGCGCCGCGGCCACCACTGCCGGATGCGTGTTGACGCAACCCAGCAGATCGTGCCCCACGAAATTCGGTTTCAGCAGAACGGTTTTGCCGCGCAGCCGCAGATCGAATTCCTGCAAGGTTTCAAACAGCAGCGACGCGAGATCACCTTCATAGGAATCGGCGCTGCGGATCGCGACGCGCGATCCGCGGCGCAGAAATGGAGGCTTCAGGGCAGCGGTCGCGAAAGCCATCGCTCAGCGTGCCTCTGCACCGATGCCGCGCAACCATCGCGGCGGCGAAACCAGCGCGAGAACGGTCCAAGCGACTGCCGACACGGAATCTAAGAATTCGTTTGCCGTGGCGAACTCGCAAAGATGCGGCTCGACTGGCTGGACCGCGTGTCCCCAGGCGCGCAAGCACACCGCTGCAAGCGCAAGCGAGGCAGGGCTCGGAATCGTGGGATAAACTTGCGCCAACCAGTCCAGGCTTTGCCGAATCTTTTCGCAGGCGGGCCGACCGGCCAGCGCCATCAACGCCCACGCCGTCGGCCCCACGAGTGGCTGGCCGGGAGTTCCGTACACACTTGGATTTCCGCAATTCCAACCGCCTCCCGGGCACATGCGATCCAGCAGCATCGCTTCTCCCATGCGACAACGGTTCGCCGCACGCGCGGCCAGTTGCGGAGTGCAAGCGTCGCGCAAGGCTAGCAACGCAAAAGCGGTCGGCTCAACCCAACTGCTCGTTCCGCGGGTCCAACTCCATCCTCGCAGAGAATGATTTTGGCTGACAGCGCCTCGGTCGCGCGCCAGGCGATGACGAAGCCGCCACCAAAACCCGCCCTCTCCCGGCCACGCGTCGCAGAGCCAGCGGCGAGCGCGCTCAACGGGCGTGGCCGCTGCAGCGACTTCGCCGAGAGCCAAGCAGGCCACCGAAGTAACCCAGCATCCCTCCGTCTGACCTGGAAACGCGGACCAGGAACCATCGGCGCGCTGGCTTTCACGCAGAAAATTGGCGCCACTTTCGATCGCGCCGCTCAGCTCCGGACGATCGAGCGCCGAGAGCGCGAGAATCGTCCAGCTTGTTGCTTCCGTCCCGCTGGGGAGGCCGGGAGAATAGCCCCAGCCGCCGTCGGGATTTCGAGCGCGCAAGAGAAACGGCACAGAGAATTCATCAAGCAAGCCCAACGTTGCCTCGTGCGCGCAGGAGGAATTCGATTTCGGCTGCGTGCATACAGGTGCAGAAGCAGTTGTCTTGCCAGAATTAAGACAGAACTGCGGCGTGCGCTTACTTCCATGCACGCCGCAGACTCTTTACGGGAAGGGTTTAACTGCGATAACGGAGAAGAATGCTCAGATCACTGTTCCAAACGCGGAATCATCCAACCGCGAGTGGCCCATTCTGAAACGGCCGATCTTGCGATTTCCGGTGGCCCGCTTCTATTTTTTCACCATCTCGATGTCCAGCGTGATGGTGATCTGATCGCCGACCATGCCGGCGTCGGCGGTGATTCCGAAATCGTTGCGATTAATTTTCGTCGTTGCGGAAAGGCCGCGGCGCGTATTGCCCCAGGGATCTTTGATGGCGTCCGAAGGCCCGTCCACATCGAGCGTAACTTCGCGCGTTACGCCGTGCAGCATCAGGTCGCCGCTGACCTTGTATTTGCCTTCGCCGGCGCGCTCGATTTTCTTCGACTGAAACGTCATGACCGGATACTTCGCCACATTGAAAAAGTTTTCGCTCAGGAGATCCTTGTCGCGGGTGGAATTGCGCGTGTCCACCGAGCCGACATCAATCGTGGCAGTGACGCTGGATTTTTCGAAGTTCTTTTCATCGAGCTGCACCGTGCCGCTGACTTTGGTGAACTCGCCCTGGACATTCGAAATGCCAAGGTGGCGCACCAAAAACTGAGCGTTGGCATGCGCGGGATCGATCTGCCAAGTGGTGGTTTGCGCGGGGGCGGAAATCGCGGCCAGCGCCAGAAGCGCGGCAAAAAACAGAAACTTTTTCATATTCATCTTCCTCCCTGTCGAATTACTCCAGGCCGAAAACGAAGAGCCGCATTCTACCAAACTTTGGATGCCGGGAAAGGTGCGGCGATGCAACAAAATCGCTCGCGCGCAACTTGAAAGGCGTCCCATGCGGATGGTAGTCTTTACAGTGGTTTGGGATTGGCTCTGGAATTGTCTCTTTGCAGGCCAATTTCGGGACCTAAAAGGGCGTTTTAGAGAGAGACAAAGAGACATTGCAAAGGGGCCCAAAACGGCCTTTTTGCGACTCCCGGGCGGGAGTGGTTCAATGGCAGAACGCGAGCTTCCCAAGCTTGAGACGAGGGTTCGATTCCCTTCTCCCGCTCCAGTTTTCAAGCTTCCGATTTCGGGATCGCCAGTTTCCATTTTCCCTGCGCTTTGAGCACGAGCTCGATTACTTCGCGGGCGGCGCCGCGGCCGCCGGGCGCGCGCGTGACGTAGTGCGCGGCACGCTTCACTTCGGGAACGGCATCGCCCACGGCGACGGCGAGGCCGACGCGCTCGAGCAGCGGCAGATCGGGCAAGTCATCGCCGACGTAAGCGACCTGCTCGTCGGTCACGCCGGCGAGCCGCTTCGCCTCCTCGTACGCGCCCAGCTTTATTTTCTGACCCTGAAAGACAAAGTCCATTCCAACCTCGCGAGCGCGCTGCGACATGGCGGGCGAGTCGCGTCCGGTGATGACGCCAGTCTTGAAGCCCATGCGATGTGCGAGCGAGAGGCCGGCGCCGTCGTGGGCGTTGAAGATCTTCATCTCGGCCACGCTGCCATCCGGGAATGACTGCAGGCAGACCCGGCCATCGGTGAGCACGCCATCCACGTCGAAGAGCAGCACGCGGATTTTTTTCGCCCGCTGCGTCACCTGTTTTGAGATTCGGGGATTTTTTGCCATGGGTGGGCTCAGAAAAGCTGCAGCGTCCAGAGGTCGTGGATGTGGACGACGCCTTCGAGACGGCCTTGCTTGTCGGCAACCAGCACCGAAGTGATTTTGCGCTGCTCCATCAGGCGCAGGGCGCTGGCGGCAAGCTCGGTGCGGTCGAGGGTCTGGGGATCGCGCGTCATGCACTCGGCGGCGGTCAGGTCCAGCGTTTCTTTCTTGCGCTTCTGCATCAGGCGGCGGAGATCGCCATCGGTGATGATGCCGAGAAGCTTGCCATCGGGTTCGACCACCGCGGTAAGGCCCAGGCCCTTGCGGCCGATTTCATAAATCACATCGGCCATGGAAGCGGAGGGCGCGACGCGCGGGACATCCTCACCGGTGTGCATCAGGGCCTCGACGCGTCGAAGTTTTTTTCCGAGGCGGCCGGCGGGGTGCAGCGCGGCAAAATCTTCTTCGCGGAAGCCGCGGCGTTCGAGCAAAGCGATGGCGAGGGCATCGCCCATCGCCAGGGTCGCCGCGATCGAAGCGGTCGGCGCCAGATTGAGCGAGCAGGCCTCTTCTTTTACGGCGATATCGAGAACGGCATCGCTCGCGGCCGCGAGCGAGGAGCTCGGATTCGCGGTGAGCGTGATGAGACGCACGCCGATGCGCTTCACCGTTTCGAGCAGCTCGAGAAGCTCTTCGGTTTCGCCGCCATAGGAAATGGCGAGCAAAACATCTCCGGGGACGAGCGAGCCCAGGTCGCCGTGGAGTGCTTCGGCAGCGTGCAGAAAAAGCGAGGGCGTGCCGGTGCTCGAAAACGTGGCGGCAATTTTGCGGCCGATGAGGCCGGACTTGCCCATGCCGGTGACGACGACGCGGCCCTTGCAGGCAAAGAGAAGATCCATGGCCTTTTCAAAACGCGCGTCCAGGCGCTCGATGAGCCCGGCAATCGCTTCGGCTTCGATGCGCAGAACGCGCCGGGCGCTCTCGATGCTGGATGCGGCACCGTTTTCTTTTTTGGGCATGGGCTTCATCGCGAATTCCATTCGCGGACGAGGGCCGCGAGGCGCAGGATTTTTTCGAGCAGCGGGCGAAGCCGGGCGAGCGGCAAGGCATTTGAGCCGTCGGAGAGCGCCTTAGCCGGGTTGTCATGGACTTCGAGAAAGATTCCGTCCACGCCGATGGCCGCGCCGGCGCGCGCGAGCGGCTCGATGAATTCCGGCTGGCCGCCGCTCGACTTCCCTTCCCCTCCGGGCAACTGGACGGAATGGGTGACGTCGAAGACGACCGGGTAGCCCAGCTTTTGAAGAATTGGAAACGAGCGCATGTCCACGACCAGATTTTGATAGCCAAAGGATGAGCCGCGCTCGGTGAGGATAATCTGCGTGTTCCCCGTTCCGGCAACCTTTTCGACGGCGTTGGCCATCTCGCCGGGGGCGAGGAATTGGCCTTTCTTGAGATTCACGGCGCGGCCCGCGCGGCCGACCGCGATAAGGAGGTCGGTCTGGCGGCAAAGAAACGCGGGCACCTGGAGGACGTCGCAAACTTCGGCGGCGGGGGCGGCGTGCGCGGGCTCATGAACATCGGTGAGAACGGGGACGCCGAAGCGGCGTTTGATGCCGCCAAGAATGCGCAGGCCTTCGGCGAGGCCGGGGCCGCGGTAGGAATCGACGGACGAGCGGTTGGCCTTGTCGTAGGAAGCTTTGAAGATCAGCGGGACGCCCAGAGAGGAGCAGATCGATGCGAGGCTTTCGGCGAGCGAGGAGGCGTGCGCTTCGCTTTCAATCACGCAGGGCCCGGCAATGAGGAAAAGCGGCGCGCCGCCGCCCAGGGGGATTTTGCCGACCGCGAATTTGTGAGACGCGCTCATG
>Ga0073928_10002420_pt1 | contig 32083 bp, 29 predicted proteins | sample PaiPotPPA55metaG_FD_76969 | JGI IMG/M metagenome (GOLD analysis project Ga0073928, IMG submission 76969) | Iron sulfur acid spring bacterial and archeal communities from Banff, Canada, to study Microbial Dark Matter (Phase II) - Paint Pots PPA... ...
CATGTCCCAGAACGTGCCGTCCTCGCGCGGGCCCAGGTCTGTGCTGTAGGACGTCGCATTGTTGACCAGGAGATCGAGCCCACCCTGCTCATCCTCGACGCGACGAAATACGGCTTCTGTCTCCGAATCCACGCTGTGGTCGCAGCGCATCGGGATGCCACGCCCACCGGCTCGCGTTACCTGTTCAGCGGTCTTTGTGATCGAACCAGGGCGGTCGCTCTCGCCGTCGCGAAGGGTGCGGGCAGTTACGTAAACCGTCCATCCTGCTTCACCCAGCCCAACTGCCACACCGCGTCCGATTCCGCGGCTGGCCCCGGTGACGATCGCGACCTGGCCCGACATCGCGGGACAACATACTGGAAGAAAGGCTTACAGTCCGCCCTCGACCCACCTTCTGTATCGCTGAGCCGCAAGTCGCGTCAGCAGTCGAACGCAAACCAGCACAGCTCGTTGCGCAGCCGCTCGTCGTCGAGCACAAGCTCTCGGATTTCGGGTGGGAGTTGGGCGCGCTGCCACTGGCACTCCAGGCGCCCGGCCGCCTCGCGCTCGTCTTCAGCCGCTGCCGCACGCGCCGCCTTGATCGCGTAGGCCGCGGCGCCGAGCTCGTGGGCGGCCACATGGCCCACCGCCGCGGCCTGGCCGGCAGCGTACGCGGCATGCCGTGGCGCCCCGCTCAGGTCTCTGGCCGCCGCATTTGCATGGCCGGCCGCCGTGCGGGCCTCTCGCCACGGAATCTCACCGCGCGCCCAGGCACGCCCCAGGTCGATCGCCCGGCGTGGACGTTCGTCCTCGGGCCGCGCCTGTTCGAAGTGGTGCAGCACATGCTGCGCGCAGTCTGCCGCCCAGATCGCAAGAAGGTGGTGATCGTCGTCCTGGAGGCTGCCGCCGCGACGCACGGTGATGAACCGCGGATCCCGGACCTTGGGGAGGATCACACTTTGCCGCCCTCAACACCGCAATGTTTGATTTCGTCGCCTGAGAGCCCAGTCGCCTCACTTCTCGCCGGACGTCCTAGGAAAGTCAGGGACGGTGGCCCATCCCATTGCAGCGGCGGAATCGTCAGGTCGCCGCGGAAGGGTGGATTGTCCCAGGTTCGCCTCGCCCAGTAGTCGCTTTCAGCCCAACCCACCGCTCGCACGGGTTCGGCCGGCCCGAACCGCGGATTGGTCAGCAGGTAGAGGCCACCACCACAGGCGAACACGCGGCTACTGAGGACCGTGGTTGGTGGGAACGCCGATCTCGGCGTCCACCGTGGGTGTGAAACAAGGGCTTCAAAATCCAATAGACGTATCCATAGTGTCGCGACCGTCTCATGAGTTAGGTACAGGCTCGTATAACCATAAATTGCGCCTGGTCCCTAGGCTCGATGCAGAGGAGGAGAGATGGAGTATCGCGAGTTCATCAAGAAGCTCGACGTGCCAATGGGATTCGTCGTCCCTGAAAGACTCACCTACGAGGACGTCGTGGCTAGAGCGCTCTCGCGCACGGACCTGAAGGAGGACGTGCGGGGGATCAACGCGAGTCTCGAGATCATCCGGCGGACGCGGGGCGGCACGTGGCCGAGTGGCGAGGTTACCGAGGAGTTCAACTTCGTCGACCTTGTCTGGCATGAGGCCGAGTTCCGGGACGGCGGCTCCTACTCATACGCTGTGTACGACACACGTGACCGTTATCTGGGGTGCTGCTACCTCTATCCCATGGGCCGGCGCACCCAGCTGACCGAGGAGCTGCTGAAGTACGACGTAGACATGAGCTGGTGGGTCACGCCGCACGCCTATGCGGAGGGCTACTACACGAAGCTCTACCGCGCCCTTGGCCACTGGCTCGCCGAGGAGCTCCCGTTCAAGGAACCGTACTACTCCAACCGGGAAGTGCCGGCCTGAACCGGGCTTTGGATACGATGGGCGAAAGCCCTTCGGAACAGAGGTGCATGACATGCCTGAACACAAGATCGGAACCAGAGAGGAATGGCAGGCAGCCCGGGACGAGCTCGCCAAGCTCGAGGCCGAGCATGCCGCGCACAACGAGGAGATCAAGAAAAGGCGCCACGAGCTTCCCTGGGTTCGGGTCGAGAAGGACTACGAGTTCGACACTGAGGACGGGAAGAAGACGCTCGCCGATCTCTTCGATGGCCGCTCACAGCTGCTCGCCTACAACATCATGTTCGGTCCCGACTACACGATTGGCGCGTGCCCTGGCTGTACGAGCTTGGGCGACGGCCTGGACGGCTCTATCGTCCACCTGAACCACCTCGACGTGACGCTGATCTGTTTTTCGCGAGCGCCGATCGAGCGTCTGACGGCTTACAAGCGACGGATGGGCTGGCAGTTTCCATACGTCTCGACCTACAACACCGACTTTGCCTTCGACTACGGCCTCGCGCTGACCGAGGACCAGGCGCAGCAGGCTCCCCAGATCCAGGAGCTGATCAAGAACCCGCCAGACGAGCTCCGGGAGTGGTCGGGCCAGATCGGGGCCGACCTGAAGGACGGCCTCCGCGAGAACCCGAGCTGGATCGCCTTCGCGGGCGAGAACGGAGCCGTGTACCACACTTACACCGTCTCGGCGCCTGACCCGTTCGTCGCGCCCTACTTCAGCTTCCTGCTCGAGCGGACGCCCAAACCGCAACCTGCCGAGTCCCGCACATTGCGGAAGGACGAATACTCGTAGACCGATCGCGTCGTCGGATGATCGGCGAGCGGGCCGGAAGTCGGCGGTCGCCGCCCTCCGCAGCTCCGGCCGGCTAAGTCATCGCAGCCCGGCGAGTAAGTCATCGGCCTGGAGCCGCCGGCGAAGAAGTAGTCGTCCGTCAGAAGCCAAGCAGCGATTGGCCAACCTAACTTGAACCGCATGAGCACCAAAACGGCACAAGCAAAAGGGGGCGAAATGACTACCCAGAACGACCTGGAGGAAACCTTTCCCGCTTCGAAATCACTTAACCAGGCAATGACCCGCGACTACAGGGCAGAATCACGTGGGGTGAGACGCTTCGAGTTCGTGGGCGGCACGTCGTCGAAGTTCTGGGAAGTCGCCCGGGCCGGCACCGAGGTGACAGTCACCTTCGGCCGGATCGGCACCGCCGGCCAGACGCAGGTGAAGGACCTGGTCACCGAGGCCGCCGCGATCAAACACCTCGACACCCTCGTCGCGGAGAAGGTCAAGAAGGGCTACGCGGAGCTGTCCACCGGGAGCGATTCAGCCGGTGTCGCCCCGCCCGCTGCCCCCCTCGCCGCACCGGCTGTCCGAGCCGCCAAGCCCGCATCCAAAGCAGGGGCCGAGGCTGAGGCGCCGGCGCCAACCCCGGGGTCGCCAAAGACCGAGTTGCCACAGCAGAAAAAGCGCCCGGCTGCTCCGGCCGAAGACGTCCTCGTAATCCCCCCATCCTGGCGGCGGTCGATGGACCCGCGCCGGGGTTCGGCGAACATCCCCGCGCTCAACCTCGACCCTGCCCGGGCCAAAGCGCTTTTCAACGAGACATGGTCTCGCTCTCCGCAAACCACGGAAATGATCCTCAAGCATCCACTGAGCGATGCCGCCCTGGGCGCCGAGGTGAGGGCGTTCCTCGGGGAGGAGCAAAAAGGATGGTTGGGCCAAAAAGGCGGCTGCGATCACGCCGGCGGGAGCAGCAGGAGTGGCCGTCATCTGTGCACGCGTTGTTCCGTGGCACGAAGTGGCGCCGATGGAAGCGATCGCGGATGCATGGGTGGCCGAGCAGGGCTTGCCATTCGCCGCGGCAGCCGCGGCGCGCACGGCGGACGTCGTGCTGGCCACCGAGGCTCAGTACACCAGCTCAAACACTCAATTCTTCCTTTCGTGGGCGTCCTCAAAATATGCCAACCGCTCGTGGAATCGAGCTGATGCGGTGCTTCCTCGCATTCGCCACCACCTCGCGCTGGCGGACGAAAACGAATACCAGGCGGCGGTGGCTGCCGTGGCGCCGCTGCGAGCGGATTCGGCAAGGCAGCGGGCGCTGATCAGCTTCATGTTCCCCTCGGAAGCCGCGTGGGTGGCAGAGGACGTCGCTGCTCTCAATGCGGGTGACGACCTGGTCAGGTTCCTGCTTGCGTCGGTGAGCACGAGGTCGCAGCTCGAGCGTGTCGCCGGCAGCGTCAGCGTCTGGGCGCTGGCGAGACACGCCGAGCTCATCTACGACGTTGTTGAAGGGGTCGGGGCCGAGGCGGCACCCACTCTCATCGCGTGGTTTGAAGCGCCCAACATCGACGCCGATGCCCAAAAGCGGTTGGCCTCGGCTCTGGCTGTCCTGCCGACCGACGCCGCATTCCAGCTTCTGCTGGATCGCGCAGACCACAAGTACGTGCGGCCGGCACTCGTGGATGCCGCGGAGCGATTCCCGGCTCGCGCGATACGCATGCTCTCAGCAGCAGCGGCCCGGCCTGGAGCGGCGGGGCGCACCGCAGGCGAGGTTCTCCGCACGCGGGTCCTCACCGATCGCGACTTTGCGGTGGCAATGAGCGCTTCCCTCACAGCTCAGCAGAAGGCTGAGATCGAATCGATCCTGGAAAAGTCCGTTGCTCTCCCGGTGGCTGACTCGACTCGGCTTCACGCCGTGCTGGTCACGCCTCCGTGGGTCGGAAAGCGAGCGGCTGCCAAGCCCATCGTGATCGAGGGCCTGAAGGCTCCGGCCGGCACTCGCATCGACTGGCTCCCCGGTGAACGCGAGAAATGGAAGGCAGGCCGTGGCTACGGCGGAAATTTCCAGAACAAGACCTGGGCTCAGCTCATGATCGAGTACAAGTCAGGAAAGCTGAGCTACCAGGAGCTGGCCTTTTTCGCGGTGGCGCCTCCGGAGGTGATCCGCCCGCACCTGGCCGATTTCCGCCCGCAGAACCTCTGGTACGCGGACGTCTGGATGGATCGGATCATCGCCGTGTACGAGCTGGAAGCCCTGCCCACGGCGATGTACGCGGCCACCTCGCGACCGACCAGCCAGTCGAGATTGCTGCTTCCCTTCGAGACAGCTCCCATCGCGGCCCTCATGGCGGATTGGTACGTGCGGCTCAAGTCGCTTCGCCCGCTCACCCTGTCCTGGTTCGGGCGGCACCCGGGTGCTGCACGACTCTTGATCCCGGCCGCGGTTGGGAAGCCGGGGAGCGAACGTCGCAACGCCGAAACGGCGCTTCGCGTCATCAGTCAGCTCGGGCACCGCGATGAGGTGCTCGCAGCCGCCTCCGAATATGGAGGCGAGGCTCGCAAGGCGGTCGAGATGGTGCTCAACACCGATCCGCTGGCGGTGGTCCCGCCGCGAATCCCCACCCTGCCGGCCTGGGCAGACCCCGCGATCCTTCCTCAAATTCTGCTGGCCGATCGATCGGCGGCCCTTCCCGCCGAAGCCGTCAAACACGTCTGCACCATGCTCGCCATCTGCAAGCCTGGCGACGTCTATCCCGGGGTCGATGTTGTGGTCGACACATGCGATCGATCTTCGCTTTCGGAGTTCGCATGGTCCCTGTTTCAACAGTGGCAGCTTGCGGGCATGCCCTCGAAGGAAGCGTGGGTCCTCGACGCACAGGGCTACCTCGGTGACGACGAAACGGTGCGCCGCCTCTCGCCGCTCATCCGCGCCTGGCCTGGCGAGGGCGGCCACGCGCGAGCAGTGACAGGGCTCGACGTCCTGGCCTCGATCGGCACCGACGTCGCGCTGCTGCATCTGAATGGAATCGCGGACAAGGCCAAGTTCAAAGGGCTCAAAACCAGCGCGCAAGAGAAGATTGGGGAGGTTGCGGCCAAGCTCGGTCTGAGCACTGAAGAGCTGGCCGACCGGCTCGTCCCCGACCTGGGGCTCGATGACGACGGCAGCATGACCCTGGACTACGGCCCGCGCAGGTTCGTGGTCGGTTTCGACGAACAGCTCAAACCGTATGTCGCGGAGGATGGCGCGCGCCGCAAAGAGCTTCCGGCGCCCGGTTCGCATGACGATCCCACGCTCGCGCCCGAGTCATTCAAGAGGTTCGCCGCCCTCAAGAAGGACGCGCGCACGCTGGCCTCGGACCAGATCCGAAGATTCGAGAGGGCGATGGTCACACAACGGCGATGGAGCCTGAGCCAGGTCCGTGCTCTCTTCATCGAACACCCTTTGCTGTGGCACGTGTCGCGCCGCCTGGTGTGGGCCACGTTCGAGGAATCGGGACGCCTGGCGACCGCGTTTCGGGTGGCCGAGGACAGAACTCTGGCCGACGCGGACGACAAGGAATTGAAACTTCCCGACGCTGTGACCGTGGGCATCCCGCATCCCCTGCACATGGGCCAGGGTGTGGGGCGATGGTCGGACCTGTTCGCGGACTACGAGATCCTGCAGCCGTTCGCCCAGCTCGGTCGAGACGTCTACGAGCTGACCCCGGACGAGAAGGGCAGCCTTACGCTCGCCCGATTCGCCGGCGCCAAGGTGGAGACGGTAAAAGTGCTCGGCCTGGAGCGATTCGGGTGGGAGCGGGGAGAGGTGATGGACGGCGGCGTCCAGGGTTGGATGTTCCGCAAGGCGCCACAAGATCGCGCGATCGTGGTGGACCTCGACCCAGGCATCATCGCCGGCATGGCCACTGAGTGGAAGGAGCAGACGCTCCGCGACATCTGGGTGAACAACGAGCCGGTGGGCGAGTGGGGCCGTGGGCCCGACAAGAAGCTCACGTTCGGACAGCTCGATGAGGTCACTGCGTCCGAGATCATTCGGGACCTGAGATCGCTGGTGGCTCGATGATCGAAGTCGAGCGGATGCAGCGCCCGCCGGCTGAGGTTCGCTTCGCTGACGAGCTCGATCGCCTGCGCAAGGCCGATCGCGGTGCGCGCCCGCCCGGATGGGCTTTGAGCCTCGACGCCTGTCGAAAATTCGTGATGGGGGATCCTGGCGCCAAGATCAGCCGGAAGTTCGTTGGGGACCCGTCCTTGATCGATCGCTGCCTGGTCACGCTGGCGACCAGCCGCGGGCTGATGCTCATCGGCGAGCCTGGGACGGCCAAGTCAATGCTCTCCGAGCTGATCGCCGCGGCCATCTGCGGTGAGTCGACGCTGACCATCCAGGGCGGCGCGGCGACGACCGAAGACCAGATCAAGTACACGTGGAACTACGCCCTCCTCGTAGCCGAAGGCCCCACGACTCGATCCCTGGTGCCGGCGCCGATGCTGCGGGGCATGGAAGGCGGGAAGATCGTCCGCTTCGAGGAGATCACTCGATGCCCGCTCGAGGTGCAGGACTGCATGTTATCGCTCCTCTCGGAGAGGGTTCTGGCGATTCCCGAGCTGCGTGGGCTCGAGGCCATGGTCTTTGCTCGGGAGGGATTCAACGTCATCGCGACCGCCAACACGCGGGACCGCGGCGTCAACGAGATGAGCGCCGCGCTGAAGAGGCGCTTCAACTTCGAGACAGTGTTTCCAATCGCCGACCTCAACACCGAGCTCAACCTTGTGGAGACAGAGGCAAGGGCTCTGCTGGAGAGAAGCGGGGTCACGGTGGCGCCGAAGAAAGACGTCATGGAGGTGCTCGTCACAACTTTCCGCGAGCTGCGCACGGGCACCACTGAAAACGGGGAGTCGCTGGACAGGATGTCGTCCGTGATGAGCACGGCCGAGGCGGTTTCCGTTGCGCACGCGGTTGGGCTGCGAGGGTGGTTTCTGCGAGGCGAAGCCGGCACGGCCGCGGACATCGTCGAGTGTCTCGCAGGCACCGCGGCCGAAGACAACGCGGACGACCTGGCGCGGCTTCGCCGCTACCTCGAGCAGCACGTGCCTCGCAAGAAGGGACGCCAGTGGCAGGCGCTGCACGACGCCCGCCACCTTCTTCCCGGCTGAGGTGCCCGCCACCTTCATAGGGGTCCGCCACCACAGTCCGGCCTGCGCCCGGCTGATCGAGGCGAAGATCGAAGCTCTGAAGCCCGCCCACGTGCTCGTCGAAGGCCCGGCCGACATGAACGCCCGCATCGGCGAGCTGCTGCTCGACCACGAGCTTCCGGTGGCCATCTTCAGCTCCTACCGCGACGAAGAGCGAAGTCACGCCTCGTGGTCGCCGTTTTGCGCCTATTCGCCCGAATGGGTTGCGCTCACGACAGGCAGAAAGGTTGGCGCCGAGCTCCGTTTCATCGACCTGCCCGCCTGGCACCCGGCGTTTGCCACCCGCACCAATCGCTACGCGGATGCAGAGCAACGTCATACATCAGCGGTCGAGCGGTTGTGCGAGCTCTTTGCCGTGGACAACGTGGATGCGCTGTGGGATCACCTCTTCGAGATTGCTGCGCCGGAGGGCCTCGCCGAGCGCCTCGAGGCCTACTTCGACGTCATCCGGGGAGAGGCGGTCGCGGGTGAAGAGGACGCCCAGCGCGAGGAGTACATGGCCGCCTGGGTACGCGCGGCGGTGGCCGACGCCGGCGACCGGCCCGTCGTCGTCGTGACGGGCGGATTCCACCGGCCGGCTGTGATGAGGCTCTCGAGCGCGGCGACGCCGGCAGCCGGATGGCCGGACGTGCCCACTGTTCCCGCGACGGCGATCGGTGGCAGCTACGTGATTCCTTACTCGTACCGCCGGCTCGACGCGTTTGACGGCTACCAGTCAGGGATGCCGTCGCCGCAGTACTACCACCAGCTCTGGGCGACGGACGCAGCCGCGGCAGGCGAAGCGCTGGTTGGCTCTGTGGTGGCCCGCTTGCGCAAGCGAAAGCAGCCGGTCTCGACCGCAGACCTCATCGCTGCGCGGTCCCTTGCCTCGGGTTTGGCTCTTGTGCGCGGCCACTCGGTGCCCGGTCGCGTCGATGTGCTCGACGGGCTGCTCGCGGCGCTCGTGACAGAACCGCTTGACGTCCGACCGCCCTGGACCGGCCGCGGTCGATTGCGAGCCGGCACTGATCCTGTTGTGGTCGAGATGATCGCCGCCCTCAGCGGAGAGAAAGTCGGGCGCCTTCACCCGGATACACCCCTTCCGCCGTTGCTCCACGACGTCGACTCTGAGCTCGAACGCTTTGGAGTCCCCGAGGCCGGTTCGATGAGCCTGGACCTGACTTCGGAAAGGGGGCTGGGCACGAGTCGCGTGCTGCACCGGCTTCGCGTGCTCCAGGTTCCCGGCTACGTGCGGGATCGCGGCCCGTCGATTCGCTCCGACCCCGTGCTGGTCGAGGACTGGACGATCGAAAGGGTCGAGATGAGACTGCCCCGGCTGATCGAGGCGGGCGCTTACGGCGGCACGCTGGCGGCTGCCGCGGGCGCGGCGCTGGAGGAGCGCTTCACTGAGTCGGGACCCGATGCGCGGAAGATCGCGCAGGTCCTGTTCGACGTGGCTCTTTGCGGTATCGAGGATCTATCGGAACGCATCACCGACCACGCCGCCGAATTGATCTCGACGACCGCGAACCTCGCGGCTCTCGGTCTCCTGCTAGATGTTGCGCTCGGCCTGTGGCGCCATGACAGGATTTTCGGCGCGGCCCGAAGCACGCGGCTTGCGCCGATCATCTCTGCAGGCGTACGCCGGGCGCTGTGGCTGGCCGAAGGGATTCGCGGAGGGGCTGCGCCGGCCGACCCGGAAAGGTTGTTCGCGATCGTCGCGGTGCGCGATTCGGTGCTCCACGCGGGCACTCTTCTCGACACCTCGCGCGAAGCGGTCGCAGCCGTGTTCGAAAGGCTCGCGGCGGACCCCGACGTGCCCCCGGACATGCGAGGCGCTTCGTTCGGATTTGCTTGGGCGCTGGGAAAGGTTGGCGACGTCGAACGAGCCGTGCGTGGCGCGGGCAATTCAAAAATCCTTGGGGACTGGCTCGCGGGCTTGTTTGCCCTTGCTCGCGAGGAAGTTCTCGAGCTCGAGGGTGGCGTGGGCGTTCTGAAAGTAATCGACGAGCTCGTGGGCGGCATGACCGAACGCGACTTCCTGGTCGCCTTGCCGTCACTTCGCCAGGCTTTCGTCTTCTTTCCACCTCGCGAGCGGGAATCGATCGCGAAGGCGCTGCTCGAGGCGCGCGGCAAGCACGGCTCAGCGAGCATTCTCCTTCGGACGACAGCCGACCCGGCCGTGATGGCCTGGGCGCTGGATGTCGAGCAGCGTGTCGACGATGTGCTCCGCCGCGAGAAACTGGTCGACCTGGAGGGGGGATGAGCGCGCTCGATCCGGCGCTCGAACGGTGGCGACTTGTGCTCGGAAGGCCGGCGGACGAGCAGATGGGTGGTGGGCTGAGCGCGCATGGGGCCGCCTGCGATGCCGCCCTTGATTGGCTGTACGGACGCGATGACGAGCTCGGCCGCAGAGACATCCGCAGAGGCGGCCCGCGCACCGCCGGACTGGAAGGGTCTGCTCTCACGACGGTCGATTGGCTCGACGACATCCACCGCCTCTTTCCAAAAGAGACCATCGAACGTCTCGAGCGCGATGCCGTTGAGCGTTACCAGATCGACGAGATCGTGACCGACCCCGCCGTTCTGGCCCGGATCGAACCGAATCAGACGCTGCTCAAGGCGGTGCTGCGTACGAAGCACCTGATGAATCCAGAGGTCATGCACCTCGCGCGAAGGATTGTCGAAGCCGTGGTACGCGAGCTGATGGAAAAGCTGGCCACCGAGGTGCGGCAGGCGTTCACCGGGACTCGCGCGCGACATCCAAGCCGGCTGCAGCGCGCGAACAGCTTCGACGTGAACCGGACCTTGCGCGCCAACCTCAAGCACTACCGCGTCGAGGATCGCAAGGTGTACGTCGAGACCCCCTTCTTCTTTGCTCGCACGCGGCGGCAGCTGAATCAGTGGCAGGTGATCCTGCTGGTCGACCAATCGGGTTCGATGGTCGGCTCGGTGATCCACTCGGCAGTGACGGCGGCGTGTTTGTGGGGGTTGCCGGGCGTCAAGACCCACCTGGCCGCGTTCGACACGAACGTGGTCGATCTAACCGGCGACGTTGACGATCCGGTCGAGCTCTTGATGAAGGTGCAGCTGGGCGGCGGGACCGACATCAGCAAGGCGCTCGCTTATGGAGCCCAGCTGGTGACGGATCCGCGCCGAGCCATCGTCGTTCTGATCACCGACCTGTTTGAGGGCGGGGACCGGTGGGCGCTGGTGCAGCTCGCCCGTAAACTGGTCGAGCAAGGAACTCACCTACTCGTCCTTGCGGCCCTCGATGAGCAAGCCGACCCGGTATTCGACCGCGAGCTCGGTCAGAGGCTGAGCGACGTGGGCGCGCACGTGGGAGCGATGACCCCGGGGCAGCTGGCCAATTTCATCGCGGAGAAGGTGGGCCGATGAGGGCCGACCTGCTCGCGCTGTCTGATGATTCGCTCGCGGCCCTGGCCAACCGGGGGATCGTGCGCCGAGCGGCGCGTGAGGTCGCTGACGGAAAGGGCCCGATCATCGAGGTCAGTGCCACCGATGCCGTAATCGGAACGTTTCCAGACGGCGTGACCACCACGCTGCCCGCGGGTGCAACGCTGGAAGCCGGCCTGTGCACCTGCACCGCCTCCGGGGTGTGCCGGCACAAGGTCGCCGTCGTGCTCGCGTACCGGGACCGTCAGGCATCGCCGGTCGAACCCCCGGCCGAGGCGTGGTCGCCGGCGATGTTCACGGATGACGATCTCGAGGCCGCGCTCGGTGCTCGCGTGATGGCGGTCGCACGCCAGGCTTACCGGAACGGATATCGGGCGAAAGTTCGCAGGCTCGCCGCGACGGATTCGATACCAACCGTCGACCTGGGCTCCTGCACGGTCCGGTTTCTCGTACCTCGCGAGATCGGCTATGCGCACAGCGACGCGATGCGGGGATCGCGGGATGACGCGGTGGCCCTTGCGGTGTGGGCCTTCCGAGCCGCCGACGAGATCGACGCCACTGTGATCGAGCTCGAGCTGGAGGTCGGAGGCAGGGCTCCCGGGGATCAATCACGAGTTGGGCAAGGCTCGGGAGTGGAGCCTGCGCTTGCCCTGGCACAGGATCTCCTGTTCGACGGCGCCGTTCACATCGGCGCGTCGATCGAAGGCGCGCTCACGCGGGTGCGCCGATCGCTCGAGCTCTCGAATCTTCGCTGGCCCATCGATGTCGTCGATGGAATCGGCGACCAGCTGGACGCCTATCGCGCTCGGGGCGCACGGTACAGCCCCGACCGGTTCGCGGCGCTCCTGGCCGAGCTCGCGGCCAGGCACCGATGCGTCGACGGGCGCGGGGCCTCGTTGCGGTCGCAGGTACTCGGTACCGAGGAGGCCGCTGATACGCCACTGAGGCGTTTGCGGCTCACCGGCATCGGGTGCCGGGTGACGGGGGATGCGGACAGCCGGGCGGTGAGGGTCTACCTGGTACACGGCGAAGGCGCCGCCGTCCTCGTGCTCGAGAAGACATGGGATCTCGCTGAGGGCGAATCTCCCACCGGGCACGACCTCGGTGACCGCAGAGTCTCGGGCAGCACGATCGCCTCGCTCGCCGGCGGAAACGTGGTCACGGAGTCCGCGATGAGAAGCGCTCGAAGGGCGGTCCGCATTGCAACCAGTCGAGTCGCGAAGACCACGATCGTCAGGTCTGCCGGAGCCTGGGCAGACCTGCCCGAGGGGATTCTCGTTCGTGATCTGAACGTCCTCTCGGCGAAGCTGGCAGGGATGCCCCCGCGGCTGGTCCGGCCGAGAGTGGAGGCCGACCTCGTACACGTTGTCGAGGTGGGCGAGGTGCTGGGCCTCACCTACGAAGGGGGAGCGCAGAGGCTAACCGCCCGAATCCGGGCGATCGGAGGCGGCGAAGCCACGGTCAGCTCGACTCACAGCGGCACGACCCCGGGGGCCCTCGATGCGCTGGCGTCGGCGCTCAGCGGTGACAAGGGCAAGCCGCGATTCTTGAGCGGCATCGCCTACAGGTTTCGTGGAGACCTGATGATCGACCCGCTCGCGGTGGTGGCGGGCGAGACGGTTGTCATCCCTGACCTGGCTGAGGGTGGGGGAGATGCGGCGCTTGTCTCTGACAGCGCGATGACGAGAGACGCGTTGACCAGCGCGCTCGATGAAGCAATCCAGCTGTCGGCCGAAGTGGCTCACCGCGGGACACATCATTTACCCGCGGCGTTCTCCAACCGGATCGATCGCGCCGTGTCGAGCCTGCGGACCGTTGGGCTGAGGCGTGCCGCGGATTCGCTTGCCCGGCTCAGCTCAGGCCTTCAGGCAGGCGCCTCCGAGAGCCTGATGTCGACCTGGACGGATACGCATATAAGACTGTTGATCACAGCTGAGTGCCTGTGAGCTGGGTGCGCGGAGCGGGCGGTACGAGCTTGATGGTCGCGGACTGCGCCAACCTCAGGTGAAAGATCGGCGACTCGTGCCCAGGAGCTTGTCGATGCGCTCGATGGCACGGCTCAGTCGCGTCTTGCGATCGCCTTCGAGCAGCACGTAAGGCTTTCCGCGGCGCTCGAGCTCCTCGCGGAACCGGCGGTGCATCCAGTCGCGGACGTTCTCGCCGTCCCGGTACCCATCCTGCACGAAGGGGATGTCAACTCCAGTGAGCAGGTAGAGGTCGCATTTCCGGCCTGCCGCGACTTCGGCGACTTCTGCCGATGGTGTGCCCATGTATCGCTCGTGCCATATCTCCGTGGCGAACGAGTCGGTATCGCAGACGAGCAGTCGGTCGGCGACCAGGGCGCCCAGGTCTTCGATTCGAGCCTGTTCTCGGGCGATGTGCACGAACTCATACGTCGACCACTTGGCTTCCGCACTGTGACTCCGAATGCGGTCTTCGTAGTAATCCCGGCCGTATTCAGGGACCCACAAGGTCTGGTAGTGAGCGGCGAGGTCACGCGCCACTGTGGTCGTGCCGGTGGATTCGGCTCCGACCGCGCAGACGCGTTTCACGTAATGGGCCCGGACGTACGGCTCGAGGCACTCCCAATGACCCAGCGGGTCGTTGCGCACGGCCGTTCCCGAGCACGTTTCGCGACCTGCCGTCCTGTCGACGATCTCGAACTCGCAGCCCATGGCGCGCGCCCACGCCGCCCCGTAGCTCTCGCCTGCGAAGGCGACGTTGGGAGCGTGGCCGAGGACGCGGATCGCCACCCGGGCCCAGATCTCGGGATCCTCGGGGTAGACGTCGTCGACGAGCTCGAAACGCACATTGGGGTGCATCAGGCGCAGCCACGCGATCCGGAGATTCGCCGATGGATCCTCGGCCGGACGTGACCCGACGATGACAACGAGCTCGTCACATCGCGATTCGGCGAACTCGATCAGCCGCTTGTGGCCGCGATGCGGGGGATAGAACTTTCCGACGCTCACCCCGAGCCTAGGCACGGGCAGGTTCCGCAAACCGAGGCGGTCGGTTGGCGCGCCACGACCGCGACCAGCGCATCCAGCCTGCGATGCACATGGTCAGGAAGATCGCGTAGAGCACCGACGTGAGGTACAGCGATCGATAGGAATAGAGGCCGATGTAGATGACATCGGCGGTGATCCACACGTACCAGTTCTCGAGCAGCTTGCGCGCCAGCATGAACTCCGCGATCAAGCTCAGGACGGTGGTCAGGGCGTCGAGGAAGGGCGCCGAGTCGTGCACGGTCTCGAGGAATCGGGTCATCCCGATCGTGCCCGCCACTCCAAGCACCACAAGGATCGACGCCGTGACCGCATTGGTGCGTCCGACAAGCAGGACCGAGCGGTTCACGCCGCCCCTGAGCCACCAGTACCAGCCAAGGAAGCCGAGCGCGACGTACAAACCATTCAGGCTCGAGTCGGCGAAGAGTCGAGCGTGGGCGAACACGATGACGTAGAAGACGCTGTTGGCGATGCCGATCGGCCAGTTCCACACGTTCTCCTTGACCGTCAGCCACACCGACCAGGCGCCCGTCACGAAGCCCAGCACCTCGGTGATGTCCATCGGCAACCGGTGGAGCAGGGATCCCACGATCAGGACCGCGGAGGCGCAAGCGCCCACGGCGTAGCCCGCGACCTCGGCCGGGTGGCGTCCTCTCAGCACCTGGCCGCGGTCTTCCATCGCTCGCTTCTCAATCGGAGAGATCATCGGGGACCTCGGCCGCGGCTTGCGGGTCTGAGCATCGCGGGATGCAGCAGGCGCGCCTTGCCGACCCGATAGAGCTCGGCCGGCCGGCCCACCTCGGTCCGGGTGCGCCTGACCGGGACGAGGAACTGGGGAGTCCCGGTCACCTTGCGGTGAAAGTTCCTGGGATCCAGCCGCGTGCCCCAGACGATCTCGTATACGCGGCGGAGATCGGCCACCGTGAACACGGAAGCGCAGAAAGACGCCGCCAGCGGCGTGTACTCGAGCTTCGCTCGCGCCCTCTCCACGCCGTCTCGGAGGATGGTGTCGTGGTCGAAGGCCAGCGCCGGCTTCGACTGACCGCGATGATCGACGGTTCGCCATTCCGCAGCCAGCGCGTCGCCGCCCGGCTCTGGGGCGGGGAGGTCGGGCGCCAGCGCGAGGTATGCCACGGTGACCGTGCGCATGCGTGGGTCGCGATCCGGCTCACCGTAAGTGGCGAGCTGCTCGAGGTGGACAGCATCCGGCTTCAGGCCTGCCTCCTCGGCGAGCTCTCTCTGGGCGGCCTGCTCCAGGTTCTCGTTGGGTCGGACGAATCCGCCGGGGAGGGCCCAACGACCCTTGAAGGGCGCCTCGCGGCGCTTGACCGTCAGCACTTTGAACGCCCCGTCGCGGACGGTCAGCACCACCAGGTCGACCGTTACCGCGAAGGGCGGGTAGTCGGGCACAGGGGGATTCTAACGTATTCGCGTCAGCTTGACGAGAAGTCGCCCAATTGTGTTATCGTCCTATTGACGATAACAAGGAGGTCGCAAATGGCTGACATCACCCGGTACCCGTTCGCCAGGCATCTTCGAGGCAGGCCGACCGCGTTCATCCAGCACCTTCGCCACGGCAGGGTGATCCACGCCGGAACCGGACTCTCCTTCTGGTTCGTGCCTTTGAACGCGGTCCTGTCGGAGGTGCCGGTCGACGACCGCGAACTTCCCCTACTGTTCCATGCCCGCACGCTGGACTTCCAGGACCTCGCCGTCCAGGCGACAGTCATCTATCGCGTGGACCAGCCGGATCTCGCGGCGGCGCGGATCGACTTCGCCATCGAATCGCTGCATGGGCGCTGGCGGGCGGCGCCGCTCGAGCAGATCGCCAACATGCTGGTCGAGGCGGCTCAGCAGCAAGCTCTGGGCCTGCTCTCCACCATGACCATGGCCGCCGCGTTGTCAGACGGCGTCACCGCTCTTCGAGAGCGGATCGAGTCCGGGCTGACCGCCGATCCCCGACTGGGCGAAACCGGAATCAAGGTGATCGGAGTGCGGGTGGTGGCGCTCCGACCGGAGCCTGAGGTCGAACGAGCTCTGCAGACCCCTGCTCGCGAAGGCGTGCAGCAAGAAGCTGACAAGGCAACATTCGAAAGGCGGGCGCTGGCGGTGGAGAGGGAGAGGGCGATCAGCGAAAACGAGATGCAGAGTCAGATCGAGCTTGCCAGGCGCGAGGAACAGCTCGTCACCCAGCGCGGAACCAACGCCCGGCGCGACGCCGAGGAAAAGGCCGCCGCCAGCGAGGTCGCCACGGAGGCCGAGGCGGCGCGCAATCAGCGGCTGGCTGAGGCGCGAGCCCAGGGCATCCGGGTCGTGGGAGAGGCGGAAGGATCGGCCGAGACCGCGCGGCTCGCCGCCTATCGCGACTTGCAGGAGGGCGTGCTGCTTGGGATCGCTCTGCGCGAGCTCGCCGGAAACCTCCCGAAGATCAGCAACCTGATCCTCACGCCAGACCTCGTCGCGCCAGTGCTGGCGAGGCTCGCGGTGGTCGGGCAGGACGTCTCGAAGAAGTCATGAGCATCGCGCCCCGCGTCGTGATGGTTCATCGCCCGACTGAGCTGCAAGAGCTGATCGAGCGGCATGGCACGCGCGGCCAGGCGGCCTTCTTCCTCTCGACGCGCGGGCGCCACATCGAGGAGGTGGAGGAACGTCACGAGCTGCAGGCCGCGGCCGTGCGAGCGATCGTCGCGGCCACACCGGTGGACTGGAGGCGCGGATCGGTCATGCGGGCCGACCTGCCCCGCTTTCTCTTCGAGCCGGAGGACCTGGTCGTGGTGGTCGGCCAGGATGGCCTGGTCGCCAATGTCGCCAAGTACCTCGACGGGCAGCCCGTGCTTGGTATCAACCCCGACCCCACCCGTAATCCGGGTGTGCTGGTTCGCCACGTGCCGGACGCGGCGGCTCGCCTGCTGCCGTCACTGGCCGATATGAGCCGGATCGAGTGCGACGAGCGGACGATGGTCGAGGCATGTGTCGACGATGGCCAGCGGCTTCGCGCGCTGAACGAGGTGTTCATCGGCCCCGCGACCCATCAGACCGCCCGCTACACGATTGCGCTGGCCGGCGGTCGCTCAGAGCGCCAGGCCTCGTCCGGCGTCATCGTCAGCACGGGCTCTGGAGCTACAGGTTGGTGTCGCTCTGCCTGGCTCGAGCGTCACAGCACAATGGATCTTCCTGGGCCGGCTGATGTCCGGCTGGCCTGGTTCGTGCGTGAGGCGTGGCCGTCGCCCGGTACGGGCACCGAGATGACCGAAGGCCGTCTGGATGCGACCACGGCCCTGTACCTGACTGTCGAGTCGGACCGCCTGGTCGTCTTCGGAGATGGGATCGAGCCCGACGCCATCAGCCTTGCCTGGGGTCAGGCTCTCCAGGTCCGGATGTCGGACAGGCGGCTGCGCCTGGTCCGCTGAATGTCTCCGGTCGTGGACGATATGACCTGATGGCCGGCCTTCGCTATGTCCTGATCCCAGGCCGGCATCACGTCCTCACTCGCTTCCAGGCGCGGTACCTGGTGGATCTGCTGTCTGGATCCCTTCGAGACCTGGACGGCCAACCCATCGAATTCACCGGTTCGCCGGTGTCGGTCGTATGGGCCGTTACAAGCGCCAACCACCAGAACACGCGCCGCAACCCGATCCCTGCCAACCGGCGGGAGGTCGCCATCGAGCTCCTCAGCCGCGAGGAGGGCTTCCGATCGCTCGTGGTTCCGATCTTCGACACTCCGCAGACACCTCGCTTTGCGGAGATAACTTTGAAAGCGGTTGAAGCGGCGACGGGTGGCCTCGTCCTCACTACCGACAACACCGTAGTCGCGGTGTCCACGCCGCCGGTGATCGAGATGTATCGCAGCCTCGCCTTCCGGATCGCGGGGCTCGAGCTCGACCATCCGGAGCAGCCGCCTCGAGCGTGGGCGGTGCTCGAAATGCTGGCCGGCGGCGATCCGGCCTGGCGCGATCACGCCCACCCCGCGACGATCGACGTGTTCGACCGCTACGCGCTTGGCGGTCACGTGCGGATGGTCCTCAGCGACCCGGTCGTTGGTACGGAGGGATCGTTGACCGAGACGCGGAACTATCGAACGTACGCGGCGTCATTCGAGGCGGCCGCCGAGCGGAAATGGGAGCAGGCCCGACCCTACGTCGTGCCGGGGCGCATCGTGGACGTCGGTTGCGCGACCGGCGCAATGCTCGAGCTGGCCGGGCGCGACCCGACGCTCGCCGAGGCGGACCTGTTCGGCATCGAGGTCGCGCAGCACCTCTACGAGGAATGCGTGCACAAGAAGTCGCAGGGCGTCTTCGCCAACCCCAACACGTTCTTCTTTCAAAGAAACATCCTCGCCGGGCCGGTCTTTCCCGACGCCTCCATCGACACCACTCTCACGTTCGCGTTGACGCATGAGATCTACAGCTACGCGGGTGGGTTGGACGCGCTCCGCCGGTTGGCGCGGACCGTATTTCAGCAGTCCGCCGACGGAGGCGTCTGGATCAACTCGGACGTGTGCGGTCCTGACGATGGTGAGCGCCCGGTGTCGCTTCGCTTCAGCGAAGACGGGCTTCGCCACGCGGCGGTCGACCTGGATTCCATGCCCGCGTCCTCGGTCGCCGCGTACCTGGAGGGCATCACGCCGGCTGCCCGGCTGGTTCAGTTCGCGCGCGATTTCCCGAGGTTGTCCGGTGCGTCTTTCGAGATCGAGGTGGTGGATGACCGCGCGGTCCGCATCAGTTTGAGAAACGCGATGGAGTTCATGGCGAAGTTCAGCTACACCGACAACTGGCTCTCCGAGTGTCATGAACGCTTCTGCGCTCTGGACTGGACCGCCTGGAGGGAGATGGTCGAAGCAGCCGGCTTCCAGGTCGATCAGAGGTCCGGGCCCTTCCGCAATGAGTGGCTTGTCGCCAACCGGTTCGAGCCTGCCGCCGGGATCACGGATCAGGACGGAAAGAAGATCCCCTGGCCGTCGACTCACCTCCTGCTCGTAGCACGGCACCCGGGCCAGGTCTCTCGCGCGTAGCCTCGACCGCCGGCGCTCGGGCGAGCCTCGCCTTCACCAGTGCCGAGCGCCGTCGCCTAGTTCGCAGGCGGGGCTGACATAGGGTCGAACCGCATCCGACAGTCCTATGCGGGTCTCCTCGCGCCCCCAAACCCGCATTCCACAGTCCTATCCGGGTCTGAGTCAGACCGCCCCGGCTCCTCATTCTCCAGGCCGATCAGGAGAAGTTGCGCAGCCGTCCCCAGACTTGTGGGATCGGGGTCTTCAACTGGCAGAACGTGACAGGCGCGCCTTGCTCGAGGCCCTTCACGTGGTACGGCACCACCAGGTGCGTGATGAGCGTTGGCGATGTGCACATCCAGGCCACGTCAGACGGGGTGTAATCGACCATGAGCGCATTCGTCGCCGTGACATTGCCCGGCAGCCAGTACCAGTCGCTCAGCTGTGGGCTGATCGAGGGGGGACGATCGCCCGGCTTGTCATAGACCTCGAGCGCCCCCGGCACGCCGTAGTAGGCCGAGATGACGATCGTGTCACCGCGCTGCGAGGCTGGGAGATCGTCGTAGATCATGGTCACCTGTTTCGCGACGTCGTCCCACCCGACGCTGTCGGCAAAGACTTCGTTTATGGAATCCAGGCTCGTGGTGTGAATGCGGTCGGGAGGGGTGACCGGGACGACGAGGAAGAAGAACACGACAAATTCCACCACGCTTGCGACCACCACTGCGATCTGAAGGCCGGAGCGAAGCGTTGGGCGTTCGATGCGGGAGATCGCCATGAGGCCCTGAGCAAGCACCACAGGTATCGTCCCGGCGGCGTAGTAGGACTTGCCGATAAAGAGGAAGAGGAGTATCGGCGTGACGCTGGCGATTCCGACGGGACCCAGCTTTGGACTTCGGAACAGCGAAAACATGGACCCGAAATAGAGGGGAAGAAGAAAGAAGAAGTACACGCCGAACTGGATGAGATAGGTCACGGGTCCGCCGCCGCTCCCACTGTGGTTGCCGAGGTAGACGAGGGTGGGGAAACCCTCGACGGCCTGCCAGGCGAGGTTCGGCGCCCAGATGACAAGGGCGATCGCGACGGCGATCCACGGGTATTTCGTCCGCAGCTCATTCCGCAACGAGGGGGTGAGAAGCACGGCGAGGCCGATCCCCGCGATGAGGCCGGCGACGGTGTACTTCACCTCGAGCCCGATTCCGAGCGTAATGCCGAGGTAGATCCAGTACCTGGGTTGCCGGTCGATGACGAGACAGAGAAACCAGTACATGGCGACCATCCAGGTCACCTGGTCGAAGGTCACCGTCTGGAAGACCCAGTTCGAGCCGAGCAGGAAGGGCGCGGCGATAGCGGAGAGCAATGCAATTCCCTGGAGCCGGAGCGAGCCACCCAGCCGGCGGACATAGAGGCCGGAGAGCGCAACGAGGAAACCACCAAGGAGCGACGGCAGCAGGCGAAGGGTCCAGGGACTGACCCCGAGGAGGCCTGTTTCCAATCGCGCCAGAAGCGGGACGATGGGGGGGAAGTCGACGAATCCGAGCGCCAGATGCCGGCCGCACGTGAGGTAGTAGAGCTCGTCGGTATGGAAACCGAGCGTGCTGTTGGTTGCGAGATGAAGCGCGATGACGCCAAGCGCCGCACCTCCATACAGAAGGGCAGTCGTTGAGCGCCGAGGTTGGACGCGCCAAGCGTTCAAGCCGAGTGACTCCGCCGGGCAGGTTAGCAGCCGGTGAGTCGGGCTACTGCAGCCGCTCGAGGATCACGACGGGAATCACGCGATCGGTGCGCTGCTGGTATTCGAGGTACGCCGGCCAGATCTTGGCCATCTCCTGGAAGATGCGGTCGCGCTCAGCGCGTTGTTCGACGACATGCGCCCGCGCCTCGAACTTCTCGACCCCGCCTTCGCTCGCCACCTCGACCTCGACGTCTGGATTGACATGGATGTTGGTGAACCACGTCGGGTTTTGCGGCGCGCCGCCTTTGGATGCCACGACGACGTAATCGTTGCCGTGCCGTCCGTACACGAGCGGGGTCGTGATCGAGTTGCCACTCCTGGCTCCCTTGGCGGTCATCAACAGCACGTGATCGCCAAAGGGCCCGATCCCGAGGCCTTGCTTGGCGTGGAACTCGGCAATTGTTTTCTCGTTGTAAGGGGTCGCGGTCATGGTTAGGAATGTACAGCCTGACCGGTGGCAAGTGATCCGGTTATGCATCCGCTCCGTACTGGGATATGAACGTCCAGCTCGCCTCCGGCTATACGGAGCAGGCGGCGCGATTTTCTCGGACGTCCGTAACGGAGGTGGAGCATGACGACCCCGTCCTTGCCCGACAGTGGGCGCCTGGAACAGATTCTTCGATCGGTCGACCACTTCAAGCCGATGGCCACCCGCCGGAGCTTCATGCAAAAGCTGATGCTCGCCGGCGGCGCCGCGGCGGTTGCATCCGCCGGTCTCGGCAAGGTGGCAGACGTATTTGCCTCGGGCCCGGTGCTCGACTTCGTCAACGCCGCCGTGGGCGCCGAGCGCATTGGGATCGCCTTCTACGGCAATGCTTTGGGGAGCGGTTCGCCTTACTCGGCCACCGGCGACCCCGCGACGCACACGCTTCTGAACAGCTCGCATCGCGGCTATTTCACAGCCGCCTTCAACCAGGAGTCCTCCCACCTGGCTGCGCTCATCGCCAACGGCGGCAGCTTTCCGTTCGGTCATTTCCGCTTCCCGGCAGGAACGTTCGACAGCGCAGGCACCATGCTCGCGATGGGGCAGAGCCTCGAATCGATCTTCATCGGCGCGTACCTGGGTGCGGTCAAGGCGGGTGCCGCCGACCGGTCAGACCTCGGCACCTTTGTCGCCGAGGTCGCGGCTCAGATCTGCGGAATCGAGTGCGAGCACAGGGTGCTGATCAACGACATCGCGGGCGTCTCAACACCGAACGACCGCTTCTACGAGGGCAACGTGCTCTCGCCGCCCTCGGGAGCCGTGGGCGACACCGGCGCGCGCTCGACCGTGTATGCGACAGGCGGCGACGCCGTCAACGCACTCGTAGCGCTAGGTCTGTCGCCCAGCGCTTAGTCGACCTCGTCAGGCCCGGCCGCACTCGAGCGGCCGGGCGCCATCCAGGGTCGGAACGCATTTAAGATCGGCGGCGTATGGATGGCACGAGCCTGCTCGCGATGGTCCGGTTCCACGCGTGGGCAAACGAACGGATCCTCTCAGCGGCAAAGGGTTTGTCTGATGAGGAGTTCCGGCGCCCTGCGCCACTCGATCACGGCAGCGCCTTCAAGACGCTCCGTCACCTGGTCGACGTCGACTGGAGCTGGCGCGAATTCTGCGCGGGAAACATTGTCGGGAAGACTTACGTCTGGGATCACGGTTTCGCGCTCGACGACCTCGACGGCATCCGCGCGTTTTGCGTCGCCGAGGATGCCCGCCTGCGGAATTACGTCGCGGGCCTCGACCAGGCGGCGCTGGCTGAGCCGCTTGGGGAAGGGTCCCGCCCAAGGTGGCTGATCATCGCCCACGTCGTGAACCATGGAACGCAGCACCGGAGCGAGCTGGCCCGCTACTTCACCGACCTTGGGCACTCACCCGGCGATCTCGACCTGATCGACGCCCTCGAGCTCCCGTAGCGCTGCCGGCGAGGTTCCAATCAAACGATGGTCAGGACCACGTTCCCCGTCTTCTGCTCCGTTTCGACGTACCTCGTTGCCGCGACCACATCCGCCAGCGGGTAGCACCGGTCGACGACCGCTCGGAACTTGCCCGCCTCGATGAGCTCCTTGATGAGGAGGACATTCTCCTGCGTGTAGTGCGGTGGAATGGGGAAGAGGACCTTCCTATCTCCGATTCGCGCGGTCCACATCGCCAGGAAGATGTTTCTGAGCCCGTCAGTCGCCACATACGCGCCGCCCCGCTTCAACGAACCTTTGCATCCGCTGAACGACTGTTTGCCGACCGCGTCGAATATGACGTCGTACCTCAGGCCGTTCTTCGTGAAGTCTTCCTGGGTGTAGTCGATCACCCGATCGGCGCCGAGCGACTTCACAAGGTCCAGGTTCTTGGTATTGCAGACCGCGGTGACATCGGCGCCGAAATGCCTCGCCAGCTGCACCCCCGCGGTGCCGATCGCGCCAGAAGCACCGTAGACCAGAATCGCCTGGCCGCTCTGGGGATGCACCGATTCCAGGCACATGAGGGCGAGGACGGCTCCATCCGTGACCGCCGCGGCCTGTTCAAAAGTCATGGCGGCCGGCTTGAGCGCCAGCGGGCCGCTTTGCGGTACGCACACGAACTCGGCGTGCGACCCCGATTTGAACGCTGCGGTACTGCCGAACACGTGGTCACCGACAGCGAACCTGTTGACTCCCGCCCCGACTGCTTCGATCTCACCCGCCAGCTCGGTGCCCAAGATCCGCTGCTTCGGTCGCCGGAGACCGAAGATGAACCGGACGAAGAAGGGCTTGCCCGCGCGAATGCCGCAGTCGGTACGGGTGACTGTCGTCGCTTGGATTCTCACGAGCACCTCGTCGTCGCGAGGGACGGGTCGAGGCACGTCCTCGATTCGCTGAACTTCCGGCGGCCCATACCTGTCGTAGACGACAGCTCTCACGGGTTCCCCTTTCCGGTTCGGGTTGACACCGTCAGGACGACGTTGCCGGTCTTCTGCTGCGTTTCCACGTACCTGGTCGCCTCGATCACGTCCTCCAGCGGGTAACACCGATCGATGACCGGCCGGAACTTCCCGGCCTCGACAAGCTCCTTGAGGAAGAGGACGTCCTGCTTCGGCTGTCGAGGCGGCAGCTGGAAGACAACCCTCTTGGCTCCCTTCCGCGCGGGCATGAGCGCCAGCAAGATGTTCACTGGCCCATCGGTGGGCAGGTAGATTCCGCCCGGCTCCAGCGAGCCGCGGCACCGCTTGAATGAGTGCTTGCCGACAGCGTCGAAGATGACGTCGTACGTCTGGCCGTTCCTGGTGAAGTCCTCTTTCGTGTAGTCGATCACCCTGTCCGCTCCAAGGGATCTGACGAGCTCGAGGTTCTTCGTGCTGCACACCGCGGTGACGTCGGCGTCGAAGTACCTGGCCAGCTGCACCCCTGCGGTGCCGATGGCTCCGGATGCGCCGTAGATGAGGACCCTGCGCCCCTTCCGGAGATGTGCCTCTTTCAGACACATGAGTGCGTTGAGGGCACCATCGCAGATCGGCGCAGCCTCCACGAAGCTCATGCCGGCCGGCATGTGCGCGATTCGAGCGCTCTCGCGCATGCACATGAACTCTGCGTGTGCACCGAACGTGAACCCGCTAAGGCCGAACACACGGTCACCGACCGCGAACTGCGTGACTGCCGCGCCCACCGCCTCGATCTCGCCCGCAAACTCGCGGCCGAGGATCCGCTGCCTCGGCCGGCGGACGCCGGAGACCAAGCGGCTGACAAGATTCATGACCCGGCCGTTGCTTCGGTTGGCTTCACGCGTGTGGACGTCCGCGCGGGTCACGGTCGTGGCGCGGACTTTGACCAGGACCTCGTCCTCTTTGGGTACAGGCGGCTCGACTTCTTCGATCCGAAGTACGTCCGGCGGGCCGTATTGGTCGTAGACAACAGCTCTCACCGGTTCCCCCTCTCTTTCTCGTTTGGCTCCGAGCGCCGGATCGGTCCGCCGAGCTTCCACATCCGGCCCGCTCGAAACAGCTCCGCCGGCTTGCCGCCCCTCGATCCGGGGCGAGCCCGGCGTCCCGTCGGTATGACCCAACCGTCTTCCGCTATGACGGTCCTTCGAAAGTTGGCACCGTCGAGGTGTACACCCCAGATGCCCTCGTAGACAGCCCGCAGCTCGGCAATCGTGAAGGTCGGCCCGACGAATGCAGTTGCGATTCCCGTGTGCTCCAGGTCGACGCGGGCACGCTCGACCGCATCGCGCACGATCCGCGCGTGGTCGAACGCCAACTCGATCTTCCCGCTCAGGGCTTCCGATACCGGAACGAGCGCGGCATGCGCTGCGTCCGACCCCGCCGCAATCGGGCCGGTATCGCGAAGCACCGCAAGGTAGGCGATGGTGACGACATTCATTCGAGGGTCGCGGCCAGGATCGCCGTACGCGCCGAACTGGGTCAGCAGGCTGGCGCTGTCTACGCCGGTCTCCTCCGCCAGCTCGCGTTTCGCCGCCTGGTCAAGCGTTTCGCCCGGGCGTTTGAAGCCGCCTGGGATCGCCCACATTCCCTTGAAGGGCGCCACCCCTCGACTCACCAGCAGCACATGGGGCCGGCTGTCTGACATGGTCAGGATCACGATGTCCACCGTCACGGCGAACGCTGGGAACTGCGATGGGTCGTAGCCGGCCGGTGCACCGTGACCGCGCGGGGTTTTAGTCGTCACGACTCTTATCTTAACAGGAAGTTATGGTCGTCTCGACTAGAACTTGAGCTGGCAAGAAGATGCAGAATCGGTACGAGATGGCAAGGCTCATTTACACCGCGATCACGTCACTCGACGGATACGTAAACGACCAGGACGGAAACTTCGATTGGGCTGAGCCAAGCGATGAGGTGCACGCTTTCGTCAACGACCTGGAACGGCCGACCGGGACGTATCTGTACGGTCGCCGGTTGTACGACGTGATGGTTGCCTGGGAGACGATGGACCTGGCCGGCCAACCGGCGGTCATCGAGGACTACGCGCACCTCTGGCGGGCCGCCGAAAAGATCGTGTACTCGACAACGCTGCGCGCGGCAACCAGTGCCCGCACGCGGATCGAGCGGGCATTCGATCTGGAGGCGATCCGCCAGATGAAGGCTCAATCAGAAAGCGATATCAGCCTGGGCGGTCCGACCCTTGCCGCTTCGGCGATCCAGGCTGGGTTGGTCGACGAGTACCGCTTCTTCGTCGCGCCCGTCATGGTGGGGGGCGGCACGACGGCTCTCCCTGACCATGTCCATCTGAAGCTCGAGCTGCTCGACGAGCGCAGGTTCAGCAATGGCGTCGTGTACCTCCACCATCGCGCGATCGGCGGGTAGCTGATTTCAGATTCAGGGCTTGACAACGTCGCGGACTCGCCGGTATTCTTCCAACTAGCTAATTAACCAATGAGCAAAATAAGCCCGTCCGACCAGCTCAGCGTCACCTTCGGTGCGCTCGCCGATCCCACCCGGCGGGCGATCCTCGCCCGGCTCGCCAGGGGCGAGGCCTCGGTCACCGAGCTGGCTCAGCCGTTCGACCTGAGCCTGCCGGGTGTTTCGAAGCACCTGAAGGTGCTGCAGCGCGCCGGGTTGATCACTCAAGGGCGCAACGCACAGTGGCGGCCGTGCCGCCTCGAGGCGCCGCGCTTGAAGGAGGTATCCGACTGGGTGGGGGAGTACCGGCGGTTCTGGGACGAAAGCTTCGAGCGTCTCGATGAATATCTCGAGCAGTTGAAAAAGGAAAAGGAGAAGAGATCAGATGGCTGAGAAGAAAACTGGAGGCAGCACCATGTCACAGACCGAGTACGTGATCGACCCCGGCAAGTACGACATCGTGATGACGCGGACGTTCGACGCGCCTCGGGAGCTGGTGTTCAAGGCGTACACCGACCCGAAACTGTTCGCGCAGTGGTGGGGCCCCCGCGGCTACAAGAACCGCATCGACAAGTTCGAGGCGCGGCGGGGCGGCGAGTGGCGAGTCGTGCAGACCGACACGCACGGCAACGAGTTCGCTTTCCGCGGCGTCCACCACGACGTGGTTGTACCCGAGCGCACCGTCGCGACCTTCGAGTTCGAAGGCATGCCGGGCCACGTGCTGATGCAAACCGCAACCTTCGAGCCGCTGGGCGACAAGACGCGGGTGGTTCAGCAAGCCGTCTTCCAGTCCGTTGAGGACCGCGACGGAATGGTCGCCTCCGGCATGCAGAAAGGATCCGACGACTCGATGGATCGGCTGGCCGAGCTCCTCGAGAAGATGAAGGCCGGCAAGGCGTAGAAACCCTCTCAGAGAGGCCGGGCCGCGATCAGGCCCGGCCTTTTCTTTTTCGGCGTCAGCCGGAGACGACCACCGTGATCGTGAAGTTCCGATCCGGGCAGCTCTGCTTCGCCCTCGCTTCGCAGCTCCTCGCTTCGTGTGCGGTGAGCGTGGCGCGACCGGCGCCGGCAGCCCTGAGCAACGCAATGTAGGTGTCCGTTCCGCCCGGCCCGCTTCGGACTTGAGGCGTGCGGTCGGCTTTGACCACCGCGAGCACCGCCGGATCCGTGCTGGTTACGTCCCACACAAGGGATGAGCGGGGTACCGGGAAGCTCTCGATCAGCTGCACGCGCAGTGTGTCGCCGGCCCGGACCTGGACGGTGCTGCCGGCGTCCTTCTCCCCAAGATCGACCGTGCGGCTCGCAGGAGCTGCCGCCGCGCTGCCGCACGCCACCGCGGCTATGAGCAAAGGCGTCGCGAGAAATCGGTGGAGTTTCATCACTGACGACACGCGTCTGGCCCACGCTGGGTAACGCGGTCGGTCCGTAGACTCGATGAGCCTTGAAAGCACCTCTCCTATCGCCCGAACCTCCGTTCGCGGCTCAGCACCCGCTGATCCTGGAAGCCCACGGTGACCGGCGCGTGGATCCTTACTACTGGCTGCGCGACAGGGACAACCCCGAGGTGATCCGGTACCTCGAGGCGGAGAACTCCTATGCCGACGCGGTCATGGCGCCCACCCTCCCGCTCCAGGAGCGCCTCTATCGCGAGATCGTGGCCAGGATCCAGGAAACCGACACCTCAGCGCCCACCCTGCACAGAGGCTGGTGGACCTACACCCGGACCGTCGAGGGCCTCGACTACGAGATCTACTGCCGGCGCCGCGAAACGATGGAGGCGCCGGAAGAGGTGCTGCTCGACGGAAACGTGCTGGCCCAGGGCCACGATTACTTCGACCTCGGCTACGTGGAGCGCAGCCCAGACGAAAAGTTGCTCGCCTATGCCGTCGACACCGACGGCTCGGAACGCCACGAGCTCCGCTTCCGCGACCTCGCGCTCGGCGCCGACCTGGACGATGTCATCCATGGCGTCTACTACGGCGCCGCCTGGTCCGCCGACAGCAGGACCTTCTTCTACGTGGTGCCTGATGCGGCCGTGCGCCCGTACCAGGTCTGGCGCCACGTGCTCGGAACTCCTCGCAAAGACGATGTGCTGGTGCTGCAGGAGGATGACGAGCGGTTCGAGCTGAGCGTCGAGACGACCAAGAGCGAGCGGTACATCGTCCTCACGAGCACGAGCCAGGTGACCAGCGAGATCCGCTTCCTGCCCACCGACCAACCTGAGGCGGAGCCGCGGCTGGTTGAGGCCAGGCGTGACGGCATCGAGTACTCGATTGACCACCAGGCGGATCGCTTTCTCATACTCACCAACGACGGGGCACTGAACTTCAGGCTGATGGCGGCGCCGCTCTCGAGCCCGGCTCGCGAGTCCTGGACGGAGGTCGTTCCGGAGCGCCCGGGCGTGCGGCTCAACATGACGGACGTCTTTGCCGGCCACGTCGTGCTCGGCCAGCGCTCCGACGGACTGCAGCGGCTCGAGGTGCTGGACTGTTCGACCGGCGATCTCCACGTCGTCGAGCAGCTGGACGCCGCATACACGGCGTTTCCGGGTTCAGACCCCAACTACGACAGTGGCGTGATGCGCTTTTTCTACACGTCGCTCACTGCTCCGTTCTCCGCGGTCGACTACGACATGCGCACGCGCGAGCGAACGATCGTGAAGGAGCAGCCCGTCCGTGGAGGCTACGAGCGCACCGACTACGTATCCGAGCGTCTCTGGACCACGTCGCCAGATGGCGTCCGCGTGCCGATCTCGGTCGTTTACAGGCGCGGAGTGAAGCGCGACGGATCGAGTCCGGCGCTGCTCAACGGCTACGGCGCCTACGAGCTGTCCAGCGAGCCTATGTTCGACCCCGTTCGCCTGAGCCTGCTCGACCGCGGCTTCGTTTTCGCGATCGCGCATGTGCGCGGCGGCGGGGAGATGGGGAGGGAGTGGTACGAAGACGGCAAGTTCTTGCACAAGACCAACACGTTCAGCGACTTCATTGCCTGCGCCGAGCGATTGGTCGAGCTCGGCTACACGAACCCGCACCGGCTGGCGATTCGCGGCCGCAGCGCGGGCGGTCTTTTGATGGGCGCCGTGGTGAACATGCGGCCCGACCTGTTCGCTTGCGCCGTCGCGCAGGTCCCCTTCGTCGACGTCTTGACGACGATGCTCGACGACAAGTTGCCGCTCACGGTCAACGAGTACGACGAATGGGGCAACCCGGCCGACGCCCATTTCTACCGGTACATGAAGACCTACTCGCCGTACGACAACGTGCGGCCCGCGGATTACCCGGCGCTGCTTGTGACCGGGGGCCTCAACGACCCTCGCGTCTCGTTCTGGGAGCCCGCCAAGTGGGTGGCGAAGGTGCGCTCCATGAATCGGGGTAACGCCGTGGTGCTGCTCAAGACGGAGATGGTGGCGGGCCATTCGGGCCCGTCCGGGCGCTACGAATCGTGGCGCGAGGAGGCCTTCATCACAGCTTTTGTGCTCGACCAGGTCCAGTCTTGACTTGGTGCTTAATGACGATTAGGCTACGCGGCGAATTCCACCCATCCGGGTGTATCCAACTCGTATTTGAAGGAGCGTACTAATGGGCGGCACTTTGCAGGAGAGCTTCGCCGGCATGGGCGAAGTCTGCCTGCTGACCGCACATTGAGTCTGTTCCGGTAGCAATCACCTAGAAACCAAAAGTTCACCGACAGAGGACCGTGCGGCAGTTGGGCATCGCACGGTCCTTTTTTTGTTCCTCCCCGCTCGCCGGGTAGGTCGGCCCTGGCCGAAGGCCACGGCCGGGTGGGGGGATGGAACTTGAAATATCAGGAGAGAAAGCAATGACCGCAATCGAGATCCACGGAATCAGCAAATCGTTTCGGCGCCGGGAGCGCGAAGCCGGCGCGCCCTGGTGGCGCCGCGAGTGGAAGGACAAGGTCGCCCTGCACGAGCTGGACCTGGTGGTCGAGGCGGGCGGCATCACGGGCATCCTCGGGCCGAACGGGAGCGGCAAGTCGACGCTCATCCGCATCCTCGGCACGCTGCTTACGCCCGACTCGGGCACGGCGATGGTGTTCGGCTGGGACGTGGTCGCGCAACCGCTGTCGGTGAGGCGCCACGTCAACCGGGTCTCCGTCGAGGCGGCCTTCTTCAAGGAGCTGAGTCCCTGGGAGAACATGCTCTACGCCGCACGCCTTTACGGAGGAGGGGCCGCCGGCACACGCCGTCGCGTGATGGAGATCCTCGAGAAGCTCGGCCTGCCGCTCGACACGGTCGACCAGCCGATGAAGCAGCTCTCGCGCGGGCAGCAGCAGAAGGTCGCCATCGCCCGCAGCTTTCTCACCGCGCCATCGCTGCTCTTGATGGACGAGCCCACGACCGGGCTAGACCCCCGCTCGAAGAAAGAGGTGCAGACGTTGCTGCACATGCTGCGCGCGGAGCGCGAGGTGACCGTCCTTCTATGCACGCACGACATGGCGGAAGCGGCGGAGCTCTGCGACCGCGTGCTGATGATGGATGGAGGCCGCGTCCTGGCCGACGGCAGTCCCGACGAGCTCTGCCGCCTGCACGCGAATGGAAAATCCGACCCGACCCTTGAGGACGTCTTCATGCACCTGACCGGCAAGAGCTTCGCGGTCGCGGAAGAGAAGGAAGAGGGGACATGAGCATCGGAGTCGGGATACGTCACACAGAGCTGAACGCGCTCTTCGGCTTCGCCGAGCGGCAGCTGCACGTCGTCAAGCGCTACTGGCTCTGGGAGGTCGTCTGGCTCTTCTACAGCCTGGTCAGCGTGCTCTCGATCGGCTTTTTGGCCTCAGGCCTGGGGTCGCTGGGCGCTCAGGGCGCCGCCTTCGACCTGCGCAAGGCTCAGCTCTACCTGCTGATCGGGGCGCTGCTCTGGGGATATCTGTCGCTCGTCTTCATGGAGGCCGCGTACGCAATCGCGTGGGAGCGATGGGAAGGCACCATCGAATACACGTTCATGGCGCCGGTGAGGCGCGTTACGCACCTCATGGGCATCTGCTTGTTTGCCATCGGTTACGGACTCATCCGGACCTTCGTGGTGTTTCTCATCGCGGCGTTCACTTTCAATCTCGACTTCTCCCACGCGGACGTTCCAGGCGCGCTCGCGGTGCTCGCGGCATCGACGGTGCCCCTGATCGGTCTCAGCATCCTCACCTCGGTTCTACCCCTCCTGTCACCCCAGAAAGGCGAGCAGATGTCCGTGGCGTTGCAAGGCTTCCTGCTCCTCGTGTCAGGCGTGTACTACCCGCTGACCGTGCTGCCCGTGCCGATGCAGGTCGCGGGTGCGGCCAGCCCGCTCACCTACGCGCTTTCCGGGATCCGGCGCAGCCTGCTGGACGGTGCCGGCTTCAGAGACCAGCTGCCGACCATCGGCATCCTCCTGTGCATGGGCGTGGTGATGATCCCGCTGAGCATCCTGGTCTTCGGCTGGGCCGAAAACCGCGCGAAAAGGCTGGGCCTGTTGAAGCGAAGCGGGTAAAAGGATGCAAACAAGCGCCGTTGTGACCCTTCGCCCATACCCAAACTAATGTTCGGCGCTATCACGTTTCGGCGCACCATGTAGGACATTGCGCGCGGTCAGACACAAGATGTCGTGGTCGCCCCCTTGAGGTGCCCGCCAGCCCACCCTATATGTTGTGGTAAGGGTATTGACAGGCTGAGTGTGCCCCGTTAGTCTTCGCGGCGAATCGCGGTGATCAGTGGGGAGAAGTGGTGAGTCAAAGCAACGCTGAAGCATACGTCGCACCCTACGTCCAGGTACAGCACGCCATACACCTCCTCTACGCCACTTCTCCCCGC
>Ga0073928_10002422_pt1 | contig 32042 bp, 33 predicted proteins | sample PaiPotPPA55metaG_FD_76969 | JGI IMG/M metagenome (GOLD analysis project Ga0073928, IMG submission 76969) | Iron sulfur acid spring bacterial and archeal communities from Banff, Canada, to study Microbial Dark Matter (Phase II) - Paint Pots PPA... ...
TCAAACACCACGATGGACACGCCGATGAGAACTCCAATGCCGGCGTCGACATCCGGGGGCCGGCCGAAAGGCCGCACAAGGTAGCAGGTGATTGCAACAAAGACTATGAAGATAAAACGAATGAGTGCCAAATCCACAAGGACCTCCCCGGAACTCCCGTTAAGTCTTTCTGGCGGCGTAGTTCCGCGCCAGCCGCAAATTTTAGTGACACTTCCGGCGTGGCAGTATTTATGCGGAGCCTATGAACGCAACTTGATAAAAATGCTCCGCTCGGGACCAGAAAGAGGCCCCGGCGCATCAGTTTGCCAAGGGCAGTATATACCTGAGGCAATGAGTCTGGCATCCGGGCTCAACTCCCGCCTCAGGAGTTCTAGTTCCAGTGTCGAGCCGCAGGGCAGAAAAGAAGAGCGGCCATTTATGGCAGCGTTGAGTCTGTATGAGGCGGTAGGCGACGCTGAAGAGCCGCTCCTCCACGGTTTGCTCGTGATCAGTCAAGGTGAAAGCTATTGGTCCCGGACGTTCTAGCCTTCTGTAACCGACCAAAGAACCATTAACTATAGTTTACTACTTCATGTATACTGGCACTAATGCTCGCGAATCGCCCTGTGCGCATCGAGCTCATGACCACCAATGATGACAACGGGAGATCAGGCTTGGCGTATTGGCACAACCAGTCCCAGTCTTCCTGAGATCCATGGCAGCCTGCACGTTCCCCGCTCCCCCAGCTTTCTTCCTAAGCTCTTAGCTTTTGCCGGACCTGGATTTCTGATCGCAGTTGGCTACATGGACCCGGGAAACTGGGCGACCGACCTGGCCGGAGGCTCCAAATATAACTACACGCTGTTGTCGGTCATTATGATTTCCAACTTGATGGCCATTTTGCTACAAGCATTGGCAATCAAGTTGGGAGTGGTCACCGGCCGAGATCTGGCGCAAGCGTGCCGCGACCACTACAGTCGCGGAGTTGCCTTCGCGCTCTGGGGGATTGCTGAAATCGCTATTGCCGCGTGCGACCTTGCCGAAGTAATAGGGTCAGCTATTGCCCTAAATTTATTGTTCCACATCCCTCTTTTGCTGGGCGTGTGCCTCACCGCGCTAGATGTTCTGGTCATTCTGTTCTTACAACAAAAAGGATTTCGCTTTCTTGAGGCGCTGGTGATTTCCCTCATCGGCACAATAAGCGCTTGCTTCCTGTTGGAGGTTTTGTTCTCGCGGCCAAGCATTACGGGGCTGGCTCGTGGATTCTTTGTGCCGTCGTCGCAGATTCTGCACGATCCCGGAATGCTGTACATTGCGATCGGAATACTCGGCGCAACGGTCATGCCACATAATCTATATCTGCATTCCGCTATCGTTCAGACCCGCGACTTCGACCGAAGTTCGAAGGGAAAGCGCGAGGCGATTCGTTTTTTTACCGCTGATTCTACTGTCGCGCTTTGCATAGCGCTATTCGTGAATGCTGCCATATTGATTGTCTCTGCAGCTACGTTTTACCGCCATGGTTATCATCAGGTCGCGGAGATTCAGGATGCTTACAAGCTGCTCACTCCGATTCTTGGAATAACTGGGGCGAGCACGGTGTTCGCGCTGGCGCTTCTCGCGTCGGGGCAGAACTCCACCCTGACTGGAACCCTGGCTGGACAAGTCGTGATGGAGGGATTTTTGAATATTCGCTTGCGCCCCTGGTTGCGCCGGTTGATTACGCGCGGTCTCGCGATCGTCCCCGCAATTGTGGTGACCGCGTTTTGGGGAGAGAGAGGGACGGCGAACCTTCTGGTACTAAGTCAAGTCGTCTTAAGCATGCAGCTAAGCTTCGCTGTGGTTCCACTCGTTTTGTTCACGAGCGACAAGCGGAAGATGGGCGAATTCGCAAACGCCCCGTGGCTGAAGGGATTGTCGTGGCTTACGGCGGGAGTAATCGCGATCTTGAACGCGTGGTTGCTGATTCAGGCTGTGCGCGCTTAGCGACGCTAATCGGGCGAGAAGCTCATCGTCTTGTCAGCCTTCTCTACCCAGACTCGCGCATGTTCGGCGCGTTCGTTCACCACGACTTCCACGATCACACCACTCGCGTTCTTAGGAGTGAGCGAACCATAAATTCTGTGGGACTTGATTAGTCCCCACTCTCCCCCCGGCCCCCAATCTCGATAGAATTCGCCGAAGGTGTACTGCGAGTATTTCTCGGGATGCTGCTTCCAATTAGGATCATGCATCCACACTGTGTACGCGGCCTCATAGTTTTTGTCCTGAAGGTCCTGAAAAAATTGATTGGCGATTCGTTCCTCGGCCAGGTTGCGATAGTTCCATGCCAATCCCGCAACGACCGCTAATACAATGACTATGGTGAGAATCCTGATGTTCCGTCGGCGATCTTTAGAGGGGTCGTACTGTTTGGCGTCGAGCAAGGTCATAACGTTCTCAGCATAAAGGATTCTCGACCGAAGGTAAAAAGAAACGGCCGCGGGTCTACAGCGTTCGTTTGAATAATGGCGTGGCGACACCCAGCGCAATGGCCGCGAACAGCGAGAGGTACAGCATGTCCGGCAGGATGGCCGACAGTCCCGCTTCTTTGAGCAGCAACGACTTGAATCCATGCACTGCGAAGGTGAAAGGATCAACGCTCGCGATTCCGCGCAACCACCACGGAAAAGCCTGAATTGGATAGACGGCTCCGCTAGGGAAAAACAATAGAGTGTTGAGAATGCCAAAGATCGCACGCGGCACTAGTGGATCCTCCACGCGCACCACGATCAGGAACATCATTGTGTTCAGGGCGAGAGCGGTTAGCATGATCATGATCAGCAACCCAATCGCTGTAGAGAAATGAAAGAGGGTGCCTACGCCCGCCAGTAGCGACCCTATAAACGTGATTACGGTTCCAGTCATCACGGCCTTGATGGCGCTCGACGCATTGAGTCCGAGGACAAGCTCCGTTTTCGTGATCGGCGTGACCAGGTAGCCTTCGTGAACGCCGCGAGCCTTGTCGTCGATGTAAAGCATGCCTCCGCCAATCATCACCGACATAAAAATCGCGAGAGTGATGGAACCAGGCAGCAGAAATTTCATGTATTCGATATATGGATAAAGCTCGACTGTTTGCAGTACGGTTTGCTGCAACACGCGGGGCTCGACTGTGGGATTGTTCAAGGCCGCGGTTATTTGAGTGAGTGAGTCTTCGAGTGCTGAACTGATGAAGTTATCGCTGTTATCCACCAGAAGCCCTAGCTTCGGTTGATCCTGCTCATATACCCGGCGCGAATATTGCGGAGGAATGATCAGAGCCCCCTGTATTTTGCCGTTACGAACATCCTCCATAGCCTTCTTTTCGTCGTCATAGTAAATCGGCTCAAACGTACGCATGTTGGCGCGGACGGAATCGAAAGCCTCGCGGATTCGCAGCGCCTGCGTCCCGCGATCTTCGTCCACCAAGCCAAGCTTCAGATCGCGAAGCTTGCCGCCAAAGGCATTGCCCAGGACAATGAGTTGAACCAAGGGAAAAATCATGGAGACCAACATCAGGGCGGGAGAACGGAAAAACTTGCGCATTTCGCGTTCAACGATTGCCATCATCCGGTTCATGGCTGCATTCCTGGCCTCGGCGGCATTACGAATCCGTAGGCTTTTACCAGTTCATCCCTTAACTGGCGGCCCGTGTAATGAACGAATACATCGTCCAAAGTTGTGTTTTGGACTGAAAGCGATCTCACGGTGACACTAGACTTCACGGCGGCTTCCACCAGTTCAGTGGTTGTACGCGACCCGTCGGAGGTAAGGACGCGGTACATTCCCGATCCCTGATGCTTAACCGATGTAACGGCGGTTAGGTTGTGCAAGCGCTCCTCCCAATCGGGAGGCGCGTGATCGAATTGTGCTTCGATTACGTTTGAGCCCGGGACACTGGCCTTGAGCGCAGCCGGGGAATCGAGAGCCACGAGTTTGCCATGATCCACGATGGCGATACGGTCGCAAAGGCGATCGGCTTCGTCCATATAGTGTGTGGTGATTAAGATGGTGAGCTGGCGCTGGCTTTTGATATTCGTGAGCATTTCCCAGACGGCCACGCGCGAGACGGGATCGAGGCCAGTGGTCGGTTCATCGAGAAAGAAAATGTTCGGACTATGTACAAGCCCACGGGCGATTTCGAGTCGCCTGCGCATACCTCCCGAAAGAGTCTTGGTCTGCGCGCCGCGCCATTTTGTTAAATCGACAAGTTCGAGTAGCTCTTCAACCGCTGCTTTACGCTTTTTCGCCGGAACGTCATAGAGCTTCGCATAAATATTCATATTTTCCTCGACCGTCAGGTCGAGGTCGCTGGTCAGTGCTTGCGGAATGACTCCGATCGTGCGGCGAACTGCATCGGGGTCTTTTTGGACGTCGTGGCCTGCGATCAGTGCCTTTCCTGAAGTGATGGGGATGAGGGTCGTCATCATCCTTATCAGGGTGGATTTACCAGCTCCATTCGGACCGAGCAACCCGAATATCTCGCCATCTTTTACGGCGAAGGAAACATCGTCTACAGCAGTGAAGTCTCCGTACTTTTTGACGATGTGGTTCACCTCGATGGCGTTGATTTCCGATGTCGCCTCACGAGCCGCACTAACGTCCAACCCTCCGTTGGTTTTGATCGCCGCAGTCATGGCTTGTCCGATGCGACGGCTTGAGATTGCGGTGACCCTTTTAGTTGCGCTGAAGAAACAAGAACTTCCGCGGTCATCCCGGGAACGTAAGCGCCTTTGGGGTTGTCGAGCCTGACCTTCAGCACGATGGTCTTGATGTCGCGCTTGCGGCGGCTCACGTCGCGCTGGGTCGCGAAGTCTGCCTCAGCCGACTTGAAAAAGACTTTGCCTGAAACGACAGTGCCTCCGGGGAGCCGAACCCTTAGCGTGTCGCCCAGTCCAATGTGATCAGATTCAGTTTCTGGGATGGCAGCGCGAGCCCAAGTGTCGCTCAGGTCAACGATTGTGACGATGGGCTGCCCGGCGTTTAGCACCTCCCCCTCGCGGGCGGCGCGGACAGAAACTGTGCCTGACACTGGGGCATAAATCTTCATGTATCCGAGACGAACCTCGGTTTCCTTCAGCATCTCTTCGGCATTGGTCAGTTGGCCGCGGGTAGAAGCAACCGTGCTCTGAGCTGCTTGAGCTTGATGAACATTGGCGATTGCAGAGTTGAGATCGGCCTGCGCCGCGGTGACTTGCTCTTTTAATGCCTGAACAACTGCCTGCTGCGCGGTGAGGTTAGTTTCCGCCTGTACCCTGTCTTGATCGGACGCTACACCTTGCTTCGCTAATTCGATCATGCGGCGGCTGTCGCTTTCAGTTCGCTGAAGGGTGGCCTCCGCTTGAAGCAACTGGGCGCGGGACGACTGCAGTTTGGCTTGAGCGTTGGCAACGCCGCTCGATGTTGAGCCCTGCATGGCTGCGTGAGTGTCCTGAGTTTCATTGACTTTGTATTTCAGGCTATCGATCGTAGCGGAGGCGGCGCGCGCTTCAGCTTCCAGTTCCGACGGATCGAGCGCGGCGATCAAGTCCCCTTGCTTGACCTGTGTGCCCTCATCCACCAAAAGCTTAGTTAGGCGCCCGCTTATCTGGGAGCTCACAATTACCTGATTCGAATCGACGGTGCCAATCAATATCAGGTCGCCGGAGCGTGGCGTCGACACGAAGTAATAGACGAGAGAGAACGTCAGGACTATCAAAAGGATAATCAAGAATTTATTTCGGGCGCTCAATTTGCTTCTCCTCTTCTGATGGGCGGCTTCCGATGGCCGGTTTGACTGCCAGAACCTCTGACGAATAATGCAGCGGAAATAAAGTCCAATACGGCGGCACGCCTCTGACCCAGCCATTCCGGCGACATGGGATCGGCGCCGGTCATCATGCGCAGCACCGGTGCGGAGGTGAAGTGAAAGACAATTACGGAAATCATGGAAGGGATAAAGTTCATCGGATCGACATCGCGAAATTCCCCCTGAGAAATCCCGTCAGCTATGGTCTTCGCAATTTGAGTAAAGATAGGCCGGAAATACTGGTTCACGATCCGTTCGAATTGCACCGGTCTGCCACGCCCGGCGCGCATCATCTCCATCTGAACAATTCGGGGATAAAGAGGATTGCCGGCTATGTAATCAAAGTGGGCTCCGGCATAAGCCAGGATTCGCTGTCCGGGAGGAAGGTTCCGCGACAAGGCCTCGTGAATGCTTTGCGCGAGCCCTCCGAAGACTTGATCGAGCACCGCTCCGTAGAGCGCCTCTTTGTCTTTGAAGTAGTAGTAGAGCAGGGCCTTGTTTACTTTGGCGGCGCGGGCGATTGCGTCGGTTCTGGCGCCAGAGACGCCTTCGTTAGCAAACTCGCGCACAGCGGCCTGAAGAATGGCGGCCCTGCTTTCTTCAGGGCGGCGGCGGGAACCGAGGTGCGGTTTGGAGGCAAGGCGCATTGTTAATTAACCAGTTAGTTAGATTGTATTACGACTGCTGGGATGATGCAAGTGCGGTCATGTCAAGCCCATTGAGGGACGCTCTATTTGGGCTGGATCTCACTCGTGCCGACAATTCTGGTGCTGGTACGGAACTTCTTGTAGTCGCGAAAGGTTTGTTCCTGCTCCACCTTGAAGTCTTTCAGCAACGCTAACCGAACATCTACTTTCAGTTGGACCCGGCTGGGCAGCCAGACTTCGTCATTTACCTGTGTTTGCTCGATCATGATGCGCGAACCTTTGTATATTCGTGCCAGGAACAAGCCTACAGACACGGTATCGATGCACTCGATGTCGAGCTTCACCCACTGATCATCTGTTTGGTCGATCCACGCGCGGAAGCGGAATTTAGGCAAGAATCTAGCTTCTTTTACATGGGGCTCGTATCCGGGTCTGGGCTGCGCGTCGATTACCCATGCCTCTCTTCCGCTCAGGGATTCCGTCCCGGTTAAGTGAAAGTTGTAAGCATCCGCCACCTCGCGCACAAACTGGCGATCGTGCTCCCGGTCCTTCTCTTCTTTCTCTTCACGTTTTCTGCGGTCGTTCTCACTTTCGTTCTTGCGCTTATCGACCAGCTTTTGAATCTTCTCTTCTTCTTTCGCTGCGTCCTTTGGGTCCAGCGGCTTATCATTTTTCCCGACCAGCCGCTGAACCTGTGCGCCATACAGCTCCATCATTTCGTAAGTCTTAACTTCGGTAGATTTCACTTGCCCTTTGCCATCCAGCCTGTGCTCCTCTGCACGCTCCGTGTAGGTGTAATCCCGCAGGCGCTTGTCATTTTCCATGTCCTTGGCCGCGACGATCCGGAATAGCTGCTGCATCTGTTCGTTGGAGAGCGAACCATTGCCATCCGGCTTCAGCTCAGATGGCGAAACTGAGTCGGAAGGTCTCATGTCAGGCGATTGGTTCTGTTGTCCGAACACCGTGAACGCGGAAAGGAAAATCAATGGAAGGAGAAAAGAGCTTGTCATGCGGACCATTACGTTCTTAGAACGTGGGGAGTTCCTTCGGGATGCACGAAATGATCCGGTTTCAGCTTGTGTGTAGAGTACGAAATGTTGAGCTGGTGCTCAACTAGAGGGGCGAGGGCGCCCGTCCCCACCCGATCTTGTTAGGCCGACCCGCCGGCGATTGACGGGACCAGTAGGACTTCGTCGCCTTCTTGGAAGGCGTAGCCGTCTCCGCCGAGGAAGCGGATGTCTTCTTCATTGACATAAATATTAAGGAAGTGACGAACCTGGCCGGAGGCGTCCCGGAGATGCGGCTTCAGGTCGGGGAATTTTTGGTCGAGCTCGGTGAGAAGTTCTCCGAGATTTGCCGGGGAGCAGGTGAGCTTGTCAGTTCCCGCAGTTAGGCGGCGTAGGGCGGTTGGAATTTGAACTGTGATTGTCATGTCTCTTCTCAGGCCTCGACAGGCTCGGGAACTGTTGACTTTAGCGGAGCATCGAGCACACTCTCCAGATATTTATTGAAGTCGGCTAACTTCGCGGCGATTGGCGCTTCGGTTTCATACTGTCCCGCCAGAGCGTCGGTAGTTTTCAATCCGTTACCTGTGATGCAGAGGACTGTCGTTTCTTCGGGCGAGATTCGGCCTTGCGCATAGAGTTTGCGGGCGCATCCGACGGTTACACCGCCAGCGGTTTCAGTGAAGATGCCTTCAGCTTCGGCGAGGTCTTGAATCGCTCGCACGACTTGCGGATCAGAGACATCTTCAGCCCAGCCTCCGCTTTTGTTGATGGCGCGAATCGCGTAATGGCCGTCCGCAGGATTTCCAATAGCCAGCGATCGCGCTATGGTTGCGGGCTTTTGAGGATCGATTTCCGAATTCCCGGTCTTCACTGCGGTTGATATTGGCGAACATCCAGTCGCCTGCGCGCCGAAGAATTTAACTTGCTTCGGCTCGACCAATCCCAATTCGGACAATTCTTCGAAAGCCTTCTTGATTTTAGTAATCAGCGACCCGCCCGCCATTGGAACGACAACGTTATCCGGCAAGCGCCAGCCGAGTTGTTCGGCGATTTCGAAGCCGACAGTCTTGGATCCCTCGGCGTAGTACGGACGCAAGTTTACGTTTACGAATCCCCAATTGCGTTCGTCTGCAATTTGGGAGCAGAGACGATTTACCTGATCATAGCTGCCAGATATGCGAACTAACTTTGCACCGAACACCTGAGTACCGATAATCTTCGCCGGCTCAAGATCGGCTGGGATGAATATCCAGGACTTAAATCCGTTGCGCGCCGCCTGGGCTGCAACCGAATTGGCAAGGTTTCCAGTCGAAGAGCAAGCAACGGTATCGAATCCAAAAACGCGAGCCTGTGCGAGCGCAACAGCGACCACGCGGTCTTTGAAGCTCAGCGTCGGGACGCAAACCGCGTCATTTTTCAAATACAGATTCTTTGCGCCGATATCCCGCGCGAGCCGCGGAGCCTTCAAGAGCGGCGTGAAGCCTGCTGGCACGGTCGGCTGGTAGTGGGGCGGCAGCGGCAGAAGGTCCGAATAACGCCACATGCTCGGAGGTCCCTGAGAGATTTTTTCGCGGGTAAAACTGCTGCGGAGGGAATCGTAGTCGTAGAAGACTTCGAGGGGAGAAAAACAGTCGTCGCAAATCGACTTGGGCTGGTTTCCCCAGTTTTTGTTGCACTCACGACAGCGCAGTTCGTATCTCATCAGCCACTCTCTTTCCTAAAGCGAGAGCAGCGGGGGGACGAGCTTTTAAAGCAATCCCAAAACGAAAACCTCTTTCCCTGGAATTAGGAAAGAGGCGCGAGATGCTGAAAATCGGCACCCCGAATCTCATGTTCCCCCTTTTCCAAGGGCGAGAGTTGACACCGGGCGACCGAAAGTTGACTTCCGATCCGGTTGTCGTGGCTTCTTAGGGCTCGTCCCTCAGCCACTCTTCATGAAATCCAAGGTCTGCTCCGAAGAGCAAACTGGTAACACAATGCTACATATTCGAGATGGCCTAGTCAACATACCTAAAGAAAGCGCCAGCCCGGCCGATATGTAGAGATATCAATATCAAACGACGAGCGAAAGCTCGCACTCTGTATGGAGTCGCCGTGAAGACAACTGTTTTGCTCGTGGAAGACAGCAAGTTCCTGAAAATTACTGGTGAGCGTTTGCTCACCAAAGCGGGTTTCAGCGTGATTACTGCCCAAGATGGTGAAGAGGCTTTGAGAGTGGTGCGCGAGTCTTCCCCGGACGTCATATTGCTGGACATGCTTCTCCCGAAGATTGGAGGGCAACAGGTACTGCAATCCCTCAAAGAAGATCCTGTCACGGCCGGCATCCCGGTTATTATCCTAAGTAGCCTCTCACAACAGAATGAGGAGAAGCTAAAGAAGGCCGGGGCCGCAGCATACTTCGAGAAGTCCAAGTTGCTGGATGATGTCAGCTCAGGCAAGTTGACTCAGGCAATCGCAAAAGCCGTTAGAGAGGCGAAGCTGCTCAAGCCAGAAAGTCTAGCGGCTTCGAATAAGGCGTGAGAGACCCGGCGTATCGACGTAACCTCATTTGCTGTACTGATTCTTCTTCTTGTCTTCGTGGCGTTCCAGCCCCAATTGGATGAGCCTTCCGATCAGATCGGAGTAAGACACTCCCGTTGCGGCCCACATTTTCGGATACATGCTGATCGAGGTGAAACCGGGCATGGTGTTGATCTCGTTTAAGTAGAGCTTCCTCGTTTTTGGTTCCATTAGAAAGTCCACTCGCGCAAGGCCTGAACAATCCACCGCCTGGAACGCCGCAATCGCCAAACGTTGGACATTTTTGATTTCTGCTTTTGTCAACTTGGCGGGAATAACCAACTCAGATCCTTCGTCGAGATACTTCGCGGTGTAGTCGTAGAACTCTTTGCCGGGAATAATTTCGCCTGGCAGGGAAGCCTCAGGATGGTCGTTCCCCAGCACAGAGCATTCGATTTCTCGTGCTTTCTGCTTTTTCCCACCTACACCCTGTTCGATCACAATCTTGCGGTCGAATCTTGCAGCTTCGTCGATGGCAGGGCCGAGTTCGCTTCGATCGTGAACTTTCGAGATTCCCACCGAGGATCCGAGGTTTGCCGGCTTCACGAACACCGGATACTTCAAGTGTTTTTCCACCGCGGCCTGAACTTTCTTCGGCTCTCTCTCCCAATCTCCGCGAAGGACTGTGACATGTTTCACGATTGGCAGCCCGGCGGCGCGGAACAATGACTTCATGATGTCTTTGTCCATGCCCGCAGCCGAGCCAAGGACTCCTGCGCCTACATATGCGATGTCGGCAAGCTCAAGCAGTCCCTGAACAGTGCCGTCTTCGCCGAAGGTTCCGTGCAGCACGGGGAAAATAATATCCACATTAACGGCACGGTCGGTCGAACGCCGAGTCAAAGCAGCATCGCTCTGGAAGGGAGCCATTGCGCCCCCTGACTTGTGGGGTTCCGGCGGAACGATCACAGCTTCACTGTTAGCGAGAATGGCCGCGCTGGAAGTAGTTTCAGGATCGCCCGCGCGAAGGGTTGATTGTGATTGTGTTGATCGGGCCTCGCCCGCTGATTTACCTGCCAGCAATTGCTCAGCGTCGGCGGAGGTTACCCAGCGTCCTTGCTTAGTGATGCCGATGGGCACAACCTCATATTTGCTCTTGTCGATGGCGTTGAAAACTGACGCCGCAGAGAGTAGGGAGATTTCGTGTTCGCCACTACGTCCGCCAAAAAGAATGCCAACTCGGAGTTTCTTCATCGCTGATTAGTTTGGACGGTTGGCATCGCCGCCGTCAATTGCCAAGGATGATTGACTGGGTTCGGGAAGTAGTCGAACGTGGGCATGAACAAGAGTAGGGATCCTTCGACGCAGCCCATGCTTCGCAAGCGAAGCCTCGGCTTTACTCAGATGACAAATAGTGAAAGCTTGCTAGAGAATCTTCTTTCCAAACGCCGACAGTGCCAGTTCCACCGCCAACTCCGCCGTGCGGTTGTGCTCATCAATCACCGGATTCACTTCGACGATTTCGAAACTCAACATGCGCCCGTGATCGGCGATGATTTCCATTGCTAAATGAGCTTCGCGGTAAGTTGCTCCGCCGCGAACTGGTGTTCCCACGCCGGGTGCGTCTTCGGGATCGATCCAGTCCATGTCGAGAGAGACGTGATAACCGGCCGTGCCTCGTCCTGCGATGCGGAGGGCCTCTTCCATGACGGTTCTCATGCCGCGCTCGTCAATGTCACGCATGGTCAGGACCTCAATGCCTGCGCGGCGGACGTTCGCCCTTTCGATAGAGTCAATGTCGCGCACCCCCACCAATACACAATTCTCTGGAATTACTTTCGGCGAGAAGTTGAAAATATTCGACAACTCGGCGGGTCCCAAGCCCATAGTGGCGGCGAGCGGCATGCCGTGCACATTGCCGCTGGGCGAACTTTCAGGCGTGTTGATGTCCGTGTGCGCATCGATCCAGATCAAGCCAATCTTCTCATTCCGGCGGCGGTAAAACTCCGCAACTCCGGCCACCGTTCCGGCGGCCACGGAGTGATCGCCTCCCAGCGCCAGGGGAACCTTGCCCAATTCCAGCGATTTCAGGACCAATTCCGCATGCTTCGTGCAGGTAGCGGCAATTTCCTTTAGATACTTGGCATGAGGATCGCCTTCTTTTTTCTGCTCCGGAATGGCAACGGAGATGTTGCCGGCGTCCTCGACCACATGACCCAGTTCTTCCAGTCGCGCTTCGAGTCCCGCGACGCGGACGGCGGATGGGCCCATGTCCACACCGCGACGAGATTGGCCGAGGTCCAACGGGACACCGATGACGCGAATCGTTCGGGGCCTGATGTTTGGATTGGTCACAGTTAACAATCTACCGCGGAGATCGCAGAGTGCGCTGAGTCTGGAAAATTATTCACGATTCTTTTGACGCCGTACTTCAATAGGGTGACGTGAAAGTTGATTACGAGACCGACTCTGTTGTCAGCTAGACGTAAATACGAAATTACTTGGGCGTCGTGGATTGGCGCTAACTGTTCGATCGCTTTGATTTCTACAATCACAACATCTTCCACCGCCAAATCCAACCGGTATCCACAATCCAATTTCACTTCTTTGTAGATCACCGGGAGTGGTTTCTGCTGCTCGACTTTGTATCCCAATTGATGCAGTTCATATGCCAAGCACGCCTCGTATGCTGACTCTAACAGCCCGGGCGCTAGAGTCTTGTGTACTTCGATCGCCGCCCCGATGATGCGGCCTGTGATCTGGTCAAGTTTGTCTTTCTCGCTCATTCATTCTCACGCCATTTACCCGCTGAGAACGCAAAGAACGCCGAGTTAAGGGGGTTAACCCTTGCATTCTCGGCGACCTTTGCGTGCTCGGCGGTAATGGCATTTATGGATAAAGCCGGTGCAACATCCTTGGGAATGGAATCGTCTCGCGGACGTGCTCTAGTCCGCAAATCCATGCTACCGCCCGCTCGATGCCCATCCCAAACCCGGCGTGCGGGACGCTGCCGTACCTTCGCAAGTCCAAGTACCACTTGAACGCTTCTTCAGGCAGACCGTGCTCGCGGATTCGCTGCACCAGCAAATCGTAGGACGCCATGCGTTGCGAGCCGCCGATAATCTCCCCGTAACCTTCCGGCGCAAGTACATCGACGCAAAGAGCGAGATCAGGACGCTCGGGATCAGGCTCCATATAGAACGCCTTCACTTTTGCGGGATATCGATGGACCATCACCGGCCGCTCGAACTGCGAAGAAAGGTAGGTTTCGTCGGGAGATCCTAGATCGCCGCCCCATTCGAATTGGCTTTCCAGAGCGCCTTTGGCGTGAGCCTCCTGCAACATCTTCGCGGCGTCATCGTAGGTTATTCGCGGAAATGGAACGTCGACTTTTTCGAGCTTCGCGATGTCTCGTCCGATGGTTTGCAGGTCGGTGCGGCGCCTTTCGAGACAGCGCTTCACCAGGAACGTAATAAAGTTTTCCGCGAGTTCCATCAAATCATCGAGGGTCGCGTAGGCAACCTCGGGTTCGACCATCCAGAATTCGGTCAGATGACGGCGGGTTTTACTCTTCTCGGCGCGGAAGGTAGGGCCGAAGGAATAGACCTTGCCCAGGGCCATCGCCGTGGCCTCGATATAGAGCTGGCCGGACTGAGTGAGATAGGCCTGCTCTTCAAAATAATCCACTGGGAAAAGAGTTGTTGTTCCCTCACATGCTGCGGGCGTAATGATAGGCGGATCGGTGAGAGTGAATCCTCGGTCGTCGAAAAAATCCCGTGCTGCCTTGATGATTTCCGCGCGCACACGAAGGATAGCCGCCTGCCGAGGGGTGCGAACCCATAGGTGGCGATGATCCATCAGGAATTCTACGCCGTGTTCTTTCAGGGAAATGGGATAGGGATCGTTTTCCGAAACTCGCTGGAGCACTTGGATTCCAGTCACATCGAGTTCGTAACCTCCGGGGGCGCGCTTATCACCGCGCACCTTACCTTCGACGATTACGCTGGATTCTTGCGTTAATCCCTTTAATGATTCGAATACTTCAGGAGCGACGGCATTTTTCGGAACCACGCCCTGGATCACACCGGTTCCGTCCCGGAAAATTGGGAACAGCAGTTTTCCACTTTCGCGCAGGTTGTAGAGCCATCCGCGAATGGTGACGGTCTCGCCGTCGTGTCTACCGATTTCCGAAATAGTGGTTATGGGAGAGGACATTTCAAATCGTTTAACCGCCGAGCTCGCAGAGAGCGCCGAGTAGAACGAAAATATTTATTTCTGAAATCCCAAGACGCTTTTCTTTGCGCGCTCAGCGAACTCGGCGGTAAATACTATGCTGCTTCTAATTCTTTGAATGTTTCGCTCATTTTCTCAATTGGATTTATTTTCTCGTTTTCCTCTATCTCCAGCAGCAAGGGCGGAGTTTGCGGCGCTGACCGCAGCAGTTCTATTGCCTGCTTCCAATCGATCGATCCCGCTCCTGGCCACAGATGCGCATCGCGATCTTTGGCGTTGTCATGCACATGAGTCGAGTGGATGTACCCTTTGAGGGTTTCAAAAGCCTGCGGAACGTCCGTCATCATATGAGCGTGCCCGAAATCGAAGCACACACCTACATCCTCGAAATGGCTGGTTTGGATGAATTCAACGAGGCGCTCTGGAGTTGACAATTCGTTGGGAATGTTCTCCAGCAGGATTCGCACGCCCAGCGGCTTGGCGAATGCCCGCAGATGTTCAACTGAGGTCATAGCCGCCTCGAACTTGCGATCATCGAACGACTCACTGGTAATGCCGATATGCTGTATCAGAAAACGGAAGGGAATCTGCTCCGCGAGTTCAAGTGCGCGCTTGATTTCGTCCATTGCGTCGATCCGACCCGCGCGATCAGTGGAAGCGACGTTCACCGGCGGCGAACCGGTGCGGCCCCACTCATAATCGGCGTACAACGGAGCATGGACCGAATTCAGCGGAATGCCGCTGGAGCGGAACCAGTCCGCAATTTCGCGGACGTGCTGCTTGCGATTGGCATAGTCGATGTGCTGGCGGGCGGCGAAAATTTCAATCGCCTGCGCGCCGCCACGCACCAGACCGTCGAGCAATCCTGGATGCAATCGTTCTTTGACATAAATGAAGGTTGAGATCGCGTTTTGCATCTTTTAGACCTATGTCTCCGCTATATATCCTGAAAAGATGACGATTGCAGAAAGGACTTCTGAGGCTAGCCCAGCCGGTAAGGTTGAGTCAAATATCGAAAGGGAATTGGCGTTATCACGAGGCCGGAACCAAGTTTGATTGTTAGACCTGCTGTCTGGCCTCGCCCAGAGTTACGGTAAAATCCATTTCCGTTTTCCCACGATATACCGTGATCTTGACCGTATCACCGGCGCGGTGGCTGTTCATGCTCTGGCTGAGGTCTTGTTGATCCTGCACTTTCTCGCCATCGATGGCGATGATCAGGTCCCCACCTACGTAGTTCGGAGTGTTGCCAAGATAAGCTCGTTCGCTGCCGCCGCGCAGTCCTGCACGCTCCGCTGCCCCGCCTTGTACGACCTGTACAATGAGCAAGCCGTAATCGGCAGGAAGCCCCATCTGGCCAGCCAATTCAGGACTAATCGGGATGGTACTGATGCCGAGTGCGGGACGCCTGACCCGGCCAAGCGTGACCAAATCGTTGAGAACTGCTTTGGCGGTGTTCACCGGAATCGCAAAACCAATGCCTGAGCTCTGGTTCACATCGGAAGCAATCATCGTATTAATGCCGATCACATCGCCATGCCGGTTTAGCAGCGGGCCTCCGGAATTCCCCGGGTTGATTGCAGCATCGGTCTGAATGGCTTCATCGATCGTGGTCCCGTTGGGCTCCTGCACCTTACGGATGGAGCTCACGATTCCGCTGGTGAGTGTGCCCGAGAGGCCAAACGGATTTCCAATCGCATAGACCTTCTGTCCTACCTGCAAATTACGGGAATCGCCCAGGACCATCGGAGTCAGGTCTGAAGCCTTAATTTGGATCACCGCGAGGTCATGCAAGGAGTCAGTTCCTACGATGGTAGCCCGGTACTTTTTGAGATTGTGTAGAGTTACTTCGACCTGTCGCGCCTCCGAAATAACGTGATAGTTGGTCAGGATGTGACCTTCTTTATCGATGATGAATCCTGATCCCTGGCCCTCGGCAGGTTGCAGCCCATAAAAAAAATTAAAGGATACCTCTCGCGATGTGATGTTCACCACCGACTCGATATTCTTGCGGTAGACGCTGATGTTGTTCTGTTCCTCGGCGTCATCGCCGCCGCCGCCTGCGGCTTCGGTAATCTCCACTGTATCTGGGCGGCTGATCGCGGATGTGGGCCACAGATGGCTCGAACGATACGTGGTGAGATAGAAAAAAGTTGCGCAAAGCGCTACTACAATAAAGAAAAGTCGCAGCAACCTCATAGCTTTAAGAACCTTTCGCCTAAGAGCTATTACGTATGAAGTGGTGTCCGAGTGCCATCTAATTTTAACGTTAAACTCGCCGATGGACGGGGTTTGGTTTGTATGCCATGAGCAGACGCCTGCCGCGCCAATTCAGGGAACTCAAACAATCTTTGTTCTATTCCCTCTGTCGGGCGGACTCTACCGCCCTCAGGACAGCCTTCGCCTTATTCATGGACTCGTCGAATTCGGTTGCCGGATCTGAATCCGCAACTATTCCCGCCCCCGCCTGTAGGTAAGCTTTCTTGCCCTGCATAAGCATCGTTCGAATTGCGATGCAAGAATCCAGATTACCGGCAAAATCGGCATACAGAACAGACCCTCCATAAACACCGCGGCGCGTCGGCTCGAGTTCCTCGATAATTTGCATAGCCCGGACCTTCGGCGCGCCGCTCAGTGTTCCCGCCGGGAAACAGGCGGCGAAGGCATCCAAAGAGTCAAGATCTTCTCGTAGCTTGCCTTCCAACGCCGAAACCAGGTGCATGACGTGCGAGTAGCGTTCCACATACATCAACTCGCGAACTTTGACCGACCCATATTCACTCACACGTCCCAGATCGTTGCGTCCCAGATCGACCAGCATCACGTGCTCGGCGCGCTCCTTTTCGTCGCCAATCATCTGTTGCTCCAGCCGGATGTCGTCGGCAGCATCTCGCCCGCGCGGATGAGTTCCGGCGATCGGCCGATACTCCAAATTGCGCCCAGTGACTCGCACCAGCATTTCAGGAGACGAGCCCAAAACATGGGTGTCACCGTTACGAATGAAATACATATACGGCGATGGGTTTACAGTTCGCAGTGCGCGATAAATATCAAACGGCGGCACACCTGGAGTGAAATCCAGACGCTGCGAGAGTACGACTTGGAATGCGTCCCCTGCGGCGATGTATTCTTTGGCCCGCTCCACGGATTGCATGAAACGCCGGCGGCTAGTTCCCGAATGTACTTTCAATTTCCCGGTCGGCGCCCGTGTAGCATTTCTTCCGACTAACGAACGGAGCCCAGCTACCAGCTTTTTCTCCAGCCGTGAAATGTCCGCGGCTGCTCGATCATAAGCATGTCGCGGACTTTCGCGAGAAACATCCGCGGTCGCGATAATGTGTATCTGATGACGCAGATGATCGAACGCCAAAAGGCGATCGAAGAACATCAGTGAGCAATCTGGAAGGGAAAGATCATCCTTCGCGTGTTCTCCGATCTTCTCAAGGTTGCGAACCATGTCGTAGGAAAAATATCCGACTGCTCCTGCCGTGAATGGCGGCAGCCCCGGGACATCCGCTGGCCGGTGTTGGCGGAGGAGGTCTTTCAAAACCTGGATCATGTTACCGCTTCGCTTTTCGCGGCGGGTTCCGCGTTGCACTGTGATATCCGCTCCCCGTGCCACGACCTTCATGTATGGCTTGGCGCCCAAAAAGGTGTAGCGGCCGACTTGTTCTCCGCGTTCGACCGATTCCAGTAGAAAGGCGTTGGGTTCGTTCGCGGCCACCGCAAGAAACGCCGACACGGGCGTCAACAAGTCAGCGGCGACCGATTTTACGACCGGTACCAGCGTCGCTTCGCGGGCCAGTCGCGAAAATTCCTTGTAATCAGGACGGAGCATGTGTTTGCACATTATAGGGGAGCCAGATGGAACGCCGGGTGCTTCATCACCTTTCGCTCGACCTTGAATGCTCCGCATCTGTAACCAGCGAAAGAATTGACGGATCGACTCCCACGTTGCAAGATGACAGGTTAACCCGCCTAAACCTATGCGCATCAAGTTCTGGGGAGTGCGAGGATCCATACCAACTCCGCAACCGGATAACCTGCGTTATGGCGGCAATACTTCCTGCGTCGAGGTGCGCGTCGGAGATAGTATTTTCGTCTTCGACTGTGGTACCGGTTTTCGCTCGTTGGGACAGCAGCTTCATAGCGAATTCAAAGATCGCGCAATTGTTGCCCATGTTTTTGTTTCACATTTCCATTGGGATCACATCCAGGGCATTCCATTTTTTCGGCCTCTTTATGACAACGCGGAAAACCGCTTTATGTTCCACTCGTCCAACCGCAACCGGAGTTTGAAGCGGGTGATGGATGAGCAGATGGCGGCGCCATTTTTCCCGGTGAATGTCAGTGAAATGAGAGCCCACCAAGACTTTTACGAACTGGAAACAGGCCCAATCCAGCTTGGCGATGTTTCGCTGCAAACGGCATGGCTAAATCATCCTCAGGGATGTATTGGTTTCCGTTTGGAAACTAAAGAAGGGGTATTCGTCTACGCGACGGACAATGAGCCCGGGGACGTCGAATTTGATAAAAGCGTACGAAAGCTGGCCGCAGGCGCAGACGTGCTGATCTACGACTCACAGTATCTTCCCGAGGAGTATGAGGCACTGAGGCGCGGCTGGGGACACAGTCACTGGCGCGAAGCGATCAACGTCGTCACGGAAAGCGGAGCAAAGGAGTTGATTCTTTATCACCACGATCCTGAACATGACGATCGCTGCATCGATAAAGTCGTGCAAGAGGCGCGCAATTATTACCCCAAAGTGCGGGCCGCGGCGGAGGGGCTGGAGATCACACTGTGAATTTTGGTAGTGATTAGTTCGGGTTTGTTGGCAGAAGGGTGAGAGCGCTCTCCCAAATTTGGCCGCCCCTGTACGGGCAGTCACCATCGGCATCATGCTGCGGTTCGTCAAACCATACCCAATACACAATATTCGTGCCGAGTGCGCTGACTTCTATCCGCGTCAATCTTCCATCCCAGACGCCGCTGATTTTGGTCACAGCGTACGGTGCTGCTGATACGGTGCCTGTGGCTCCCTTTGCCCAGAAAAAATCGTTCGAAACGCGGACTCGATCTCCGGCGAAAAAGCGCATTTTTTATACTACCGTCCTGCTCCGATAGTGACACTGACTAGACCGAAGCGCCAGCGAAACCAAACTGGCATTGCCCTCCCTCCGATTCCGGCCATATACTTCTTAAGTTTGCTTGACGCTGCGGAATCGCCGCTGCGAAGCCCTGCATCTGACCATCTGAGAGTACTTTTCCGAGGCCGCGAATGTTGGAAACCGTCGATCCGAAGACCATTTCGCTCGAACAGGAAATCAATCCCTGGGAGGCGCAGGCCGCCCGCTTTGATATTGCCGCAACCAAGTTGAATCTGGACGAAGGCTTGCAGAAAATTCTGCGCTATCCTACGCGCGAGCTCATCGTGCACATTCCGGTTGCGCTCGATAACGGGAAATTGGAAGTCTTCACCGGATTTCGGGTCCAGCACTCGATTGCCCGAGGACCTTCCAAGGGCGGGATTCGCTATTCTCCCGATGTGACTCTGGACGAAGTCCGCGCCTTAGCCAGTTGGATGACCTGGAAGTGCGCCGTCGTGAATATTCCGTTCGGCGGGGCCAAAGGCGGGGTAATTTGCGATCCTCAGAAGATGTCGATGGGCGAACTCGAGCGCATGACTCGCCGGTACACTGCGGAACTCATCGAGTTTATTGGCCCGGAAAAAGACGTTCCGGCGCCGGACATCAACACTAACGAACAAACCATGGCATGGATCATGGACACATATTCCATGCACATGCGGCAGACGGTCACCGCGGTCGTCACCGGCAAGCCTATTAATATTGGCGGGTCGCGCGGACGCCGGGAAGCTACCGGACGCGGCATTATGATTGTTTGCGAGCAGGCGATTAGAAAGCTCGGCCTGGCTCGCGAGTACACGCGCGTTATCGTTCAGGGCTTTGGCAACGTCGGTTCCAACGCCGCGTATCTGATGGCTGCGGCCGGCTACAAAGTGATCGGCGTAATCGAACGGGATGGCAGTCTATACAACAAGAATGGAATTAATGTCGAGGCGCTCCAGCAGTATCGCCAACGCAATGGAACGGTCGTTGGCTTTCCCGAGGCTGAGCCCGCGGATGCCACTGAGCTGTTTCTGACTGAATGCGAGATTCTGATTCCCGCAGCTACTGAGAATCAGATTACCAGCCGTAATGCGGACCAGGTGAAATGCAAGATTCTTGCCGAAGGTGCGAATGGTCCCACCACTGCTCTGGCGGACGAGATTTTGGCGGACAAAAAAGTGTTCGTCATTCCCGATATTTTGTGCAACGCCGGAGGCGTAACCACTTCTTACTTCGAATGGGTTCAGGACCGCCAGGGCTATTTCTGGCAGGAGTCCGTTGTCAATGAACAACTCGAACACATCATGAAGAATGCGTTCGAAGACGTGGTCCGATACGCCGAAACGCATAATGTTCACAACCGGATCGCAGCGTATATGTTGGCCATCGATCGGGTCGCGTACACGATTCGCCAGCGCGGAATCTACGCGTAAGTCAGCATGACTCCCAATCACCGGGCAGCAATCACACTGGCTCTACTCCCTCTCGGCTATTTCGGGGCTGCCATTTCGTATTCGTATTTATTGGGTTCTAAGATTGATTTCCCCTACCTGTGCCCTGTATGTCCGAATATTGATTCGATTGGCTCGCCGTTGTCTAAATTCATCTGGCGAACAATTTCTATGGGAACACTGAACGCGGTGCTCTTCGTGACTATTTTTTGGACGATCATCGCATTGGCGGCTGGACTTAAAGGCCTTATTTCGCACTGATTCACTATCTTCGGCCGACTCTTCTTCACAAATCCTGCCCCCTCCCGCTACAATTGCTCGCCTCCGCTACAACAGAAATATGTCAACTGAGAGCCCGACTCCCGCGAGATCCTCAAGCCAACCACGCGACAAATACTTCAAACTTGCCGCAGCGTTGCTTCTTGTTCTTATGGCGGTGCTGGCTGGAGGAGCGGCGCTGCGTGAATCCGTGACCATAGATGAAGTGGCTCACATCGGTGCCGGACTTAGCTATCTACAGAAACTTGACCTTCGCTTGAACGAGGAACATCCTCCCCTACCTAAGATTTGGGCGGCGATTCCTTTAGTGCTTCGTGGCACGCATGCGGATTACTCGCACATTTCCTGGACTTTCAGTGAACGCAAATTTTTCGGAGCTTATCTTGGTCAGTGGGTCTTTGGAGCTTGGGTGCTGAATCATTGGAACGATCCGGTAAGCACTCTCGCGTGGGCGCGATTTCCGATGTTACTGCTCACACTCGTGCTGGGGTGGTGCATATTTGTAATTGGAAGCCGTTTGGGCGGCAATTGGGGCGGATTGCTTTGCATCGCCATCTACGTCAGTACGCCGCTATTTCTCGCATTTGGTCCCTTGGTGCACACCGATATAGCAGTGACGCTTTTTACTCTACTGGCGCTATGGACATTCGCCGAGATTTGGCGAGAACCGACGGCCAAGAAATCACTTGTGTTTGGACTTTGCCTCGCCGGTGCGCTTCTTTCAAAGTTCACCTCTGGAATTTTATTTTTCGCATTCGGAATTTTTGCCCTAACGACGCGTTGGTGGCCCGTACTGGGACAACCTGTCATCAAGCCTGAAAAACGCATTTGGAGGCGCCAGCGCTGGAAAGCCACTTTAAAGGGAATTGGGTGGGCTTCGGCTTTTGTCTACGTCTTCTATTTTATTTTTTCGATTCGTCAAACGACTGACATCCTCTATTTCGTCGGCCATGGCCCGGTTTTCGTTCCAGTCAGGCGATTGCTGATGCCCGCATGGATTTTCTTGAGCGGCTTGTTTTTGGTCTTGTTCACATCGAGCCGTCCAACATTTATTCTTGGCCACGCGTATCCGCATGGGGTCTGGTTTTATTATCCGATTGTGTTTGCATTGAAGTCGCCACTGGGCTTTTTGGGATTGCTGGCGCTGACGTTAGTCATTGCGCTACTGCGCAAATGCCTCTCGACGACTCTGGACACGGTTGTGCCCGAAAGGTTCCGCGTGCATTGGCGAGTTCTTTGGGTTTCTCTGATCGTCTTTACGATTGTCTGCATGCTGGGACGCCTTGACATCAGTATTCGCCACTTCAGCGTGCCGGTCGCCCTAATCATTCTGATGCTGGCTCCGTTGCCTGAAATGCTCAGACGTTTGGAGGTTACGGCTCCCTCGGCTGCGCGTTTAACTATGGGGTTTGCATTTGTGCTGGCAGCGGCGTGTGTCATCATCGCGGTGGGAACTTATCCTTTCTACTTCCCCTTCGTGAATTCGCTGAGTCTTGGCCGTCCCGCTTACACGCTCATGCACGATTCGAATGTGGATTGGAACCAATCTCTTCCGGAAGTAAAAAAATTTACGCAGATGCATGGACTGCAAAAGATAGCTCTCGACTGGTATGGGCTAAGCGACAGCACTGAGAATGTCCCGGGATCTTATGAATGGGACTGCGAGCAACCCGCTGCCAGGGATGGCGGACAGTGGGCGGTAATTTCCGCGAACCTTATTCTTGAGTCCCGCAATTGCTCATGGTTACTAGATTATCCGCACGAGAGTCTAGCCGGCGGCAGCATGATGGCGGTTCATCTTCCGGAAGCTATCCCGGCGGCGGGCAGTCCTGGTGGTCCACCCTTGCCGGCCGACTTTCACCTGTTTTTCGGATTTCCCTTCGACCTTCGCCCAATATTTATCGGTATGTACCGGAATCCGGACAGCATCCCCGATGTCTATGCGGCGATGGCTGCAAAGTTCCAGCAGCAAGCGGCAGCGCAGAAAAACAAACACGCGCCGCCGGCCCGAGAGCACTAAGAGACCTCCTTTTGGTTCATTGCTTAGCGCTTCGAGGTAGAGGATAATTCCCAGCAGGGCGCTTCTGCCGGTGCAGCGCGGTTTGATTGGCCTGTGTTGTGAATCTGCCGAATTCCATTACGCTTACCCGCATCTTCAGCATACCTTTGCTGATCTGGATTCTTTCCTCCAACCACTTTCAAGGCGCCCATGGCGAAAAGGAACTACTCGCGTCAGGGCTCTTCATTGCTGCTTCGATCACCGACGGAATCGATGGCTATCTAGCCCGAAAGCGTGGGCAAATCACAACCATGGGGATTCTGCTTGATCCCTTGGCAGATAAGCTTCTGATTGCAGCGGCCTTCATAGCGTTGGTGCAGTTCAATCCCCGACTCGTGCCTGCCTGGATCGCGGTGGTGATCATCGGACGTGAATTTTTGGTAAGCGGCCTGCGCTCCATCGCTGCCTCCGAAGGCTTTACGATTGAAGCCAGCGATTTGGGCAAGTTCAAAATGGTGGTGCAAATTGTCTCGGTCGTTGCAGTCATCCTCGATCACCGTTGGACGGAATGGCCGATTTACGGAACCTACTTTTTCCCCGTTGACTGGATTGCGCGCTTAGCGATCTGGTTCATGGTTCTGGTCTCGCTGGTATCGGCTACTGATTACTTTGTTGCTTTCTGGGCAAAGATTGACCGCCGGGTGGTAAAGAGTCGCCGCCGCGCCTTCGTCCTTAGCCGGCGAAGGAAGCGCGATGTCCCCGCAATCTGATAAATCGGGGCCGCGGGATGCCGCAAACACCGGTGTTCATGATCTCGAAATTTACCGCGGGAATGAATTTAGCCCTGACGAACGTAAGCAGCTCCTCGCACTAGCTCACGAAGCGATCCTCTCGGCTGTTGAAAACCGGGAAATCCCGCTGGTCGGACCCTCAAGCCGCTTTACCGCACCACGCGGCGCGTTTACGACCATCTATCTTCATAAGAACCTGCGAGGTTGCGTCGGCTACGCGTTTCCGATTGCGCCCCTTTATCGGACCATCATCGAAACCGCGCGTGGTGCAGCGTTTGAAGACACCCGGTTTCTTCCCGTGACGTTGGCGGAGGCGCGTGAATTAGAAGCGTCTTTGAGCATTCTTTCCGCCTTGAAGTCGGTTCGTCCGCAGGAAGTGGAAATTGGAACACATGGCCTGTTGATCAGCCAGCATGGGCGCCGTGGCCTGCTGCTGCCTCAAGTGCCACTGGAGCACGGTTGGGATCGGAATACCTTCCTGGAGGAAACCTGCCGCAAGGCGGGCCTGCCAGTGGACGCATGGAAGTCAGGTGCGGAGATTGAAGTCTTCACCGCCGAAATCTTCGGGGATGCGGATCTGCGCTGAAGACATCTTTTCCCGTCGGTCGATTCAGTCTCCCAAGGTTATCGACGCCAAAAATCAGGAAGGACTTTGCATCCTCCCTGATAATTAAAGCTACCCTCACAAACCTACTGGCGATCGAGCTCCACCGCGTCGCCCAAGTGGACATCCTCCAACGAAAAGACAATCATTCCGGTTGACGTCGTAGGAGTGGTTCCAATGATTACAATTTCGCCCACTGCGCGACGAGGAAGGTCCGCTACGTGAATCTTTGGACCCCTGGTCATGTTGAAGAAGTTCGGCTCAATCGTGGGAGGCCGCTTTTGCGTATCCTCGGAAGTGGATGCTTTGAACGATAACGAGTCCACAGGATCTTGGAGGTCCGCAGTATACGAGCGAACAGCGCGGAAGTAGTCTCCGATCTTCACTCCCTGATTCGATCCAATGTTCATATAAACCTTGAAGCCAGTTCCCAATTCCGAGTCGTAATCCTTTGCCAGCACGATGCGGCCCATGAGTTGGTTATTGCGAGGCAAAAAGCGATCAAAGTGTATTTGAGGGTGAAATGGAATTTGGTCTTTCACTACAAACGGTACTGCGAAGTCTCCGGGATTCACCGGATCGCAACTGAACTCAATCTGGGCGATCGCCATTTTTTCCCGCGTGTCGACGATCCGCACCCGGGCGAGCTCGGAGTACAACTGGCCTGCCTGTCGCACCATGGCCAGTTGCCCTCTAAAGATTTGATACTCGTTCACGTCCGTCATCTCGCGGACGATCATGTATTCCTGCCCGGTCTGGTATCCGCCGCCGGCGAGGTAAATCATGTTTCCGTTGACGAATTTAGTCGTCGTGGGAGTTTGGAGCCCACCAGCTACAAATCGGGCATTGGGAAGCAGCTGCTTGTTTAGAAAGCCAGCGCAGTAAAGGTCGGCATAGGTCGGTGTTTGCACCCGTTCCGTTGGGAAACTTACCGTAGTGGGAAGTGTGCCTTCGGGGGCGTTATCGGCACTGGTAGCTGGTGCCACGTCCTGCGCCGCCGCCGCAACGGACAACGCTAACCACAACAACAGTCCTGTTTTCTTCATGTTACCTCTGGGGCGGGCGCCCTAACTGCTTTGGCGGAACCGTCCTTTAACTGAAGTAAATAAAAGGCTTTCAGTCGCGACAGTATCAACTGGAATAGAGAGGGTCAAGGTTACGGGGGTGTAAGGCCATGTAGGTCAATTGGTTCCCTTGCAGAAGAATTCTCAATCCGTTGTTGCATCTGCAATTGTGCACCTGTAATATCGCGCCGACCTGCTCTTAACGATGACAGTCTCCCCTAACACCTTCGCGGCTCGGTTATTGCATCAGCGGCTTCCTCGGGTTTGTGTCGCTGTGATTGGTTCAGACGCCTCGGACATGGTGGAAAAGGCGGAGCTATTAGTTCGCGATAACACTTTTATCGAGTTCAGGTTAGATTATCTTTCCCAGCCCGCATCGGCTCTGCCCAAGATCAAGCGCTTTACGGAATCTCATCCTCACGTAACGGTTATCGGGACCTGTCGGCGGGTAGCGAGCGACGGCAAATTTCGCGGGTCCATCGCTTCTCAGTTAGACATCCTGGCGAAAGCATCGGCGGCGGGATGTCAACTCGTTGACCTTGAACTACAAAGCGCCATTCGCTGCAGTTCGCCGCAGCTACAGAAATTGCGGTCGAAGGTTGCTTTGATTCTTTCTCATCATGATTTCCGGGGAACTAAGAACCTGGATAAGACTCTCGAAAAAATGACGGCCATCCCCGCGGATTTCTACAAGATAGTTTCGACCGCCACGACCCTATCCGACAATGTAACGGTAATGAAATTTCTGGAGGAGAACAGCGACAAGTATTCGTTAGTTGGGCTGTGCATGGGAGAGCAGGGAATCATCAGCCGGGTCTTGGGAGTGCGCGCGGGTAGCGCATTCACCTTTGCAGCCGTCAGTCCGGATGAAAAAACGGCGCCGGGTCAAATCACCGCTCAGGAATTGCGCAGCACTTACCGCATCGAGCAGGTAGACGCAGCCACCCGCGTGTATGGCGTCGCTGGAGATCCGGTTGCACACTCGCTCTCACCAGCCATCTTGAATGCGGCGCTCCATCGCGAAAATGTGAATGCGGTTTATGTCGCCCTGCATGCGAAAACATTAAAGGATTTACTCACCTGTGTCCGCGAGATTCCTATTCACGGGCTTTCGGTCACCATGCCATACAAACAAGCAATTCTGTCGCATCTCGACAACACCGATTCGCAGACAACTAAGATCGGTGCTTGTAACACGGTGGTTCGGGCTCAGGACGGCAAGCTTTACGGATTTAACACCGATACGTTTGGCGTGGTTCGTCCCCTAGAACAACGAATCACTTTAGAGAAAGCAAAAATTCTCGTGCTTGGCGCTGGGGGTGCCGCGAGGGCTGCCGTGTTCGGACTGAAGGAGCGAGGCGCCGAAGTATCCATCCTCAATCGGAGTGCGGTCTCGGCCCAGAAATTAGCTCGACAAGCCCGGGCGCGAACAATAAAGCGTGCCGATCTGAAGAAACTAACCTTCGATGTAATCATCAATGCCACCCCGGTCGGCATGACTAATTCTCGCGAATCGCCTTTGAACGCTGACGAAATCAAATCGCGATATCTCTTCGAAATGATCTATGACCCTCCTCAGACTCAGCTGGTAAAACTGGCGAAAGAGCGGGGAGTCGAAGTGATTCCGGGCATCGAGATGTTCGTGCATCAGGCGGCGCGCCAATTCGAAATATGGACGGGGAAACCTGCTCCTTGGGACGACATGCTAAGAGTCGTGAGCGTCGCTCTTCAACAGCGACACGCCGCAAAGAATGGGTCGGGGAGCCTGAAGAAGTGATCGTGCCTTTGAGCGCTCGATGTTGAAAATCTTTGCGTACAGGAATTCACTTAGCCCCATACCCAACCCTCTGCATTTGCAGAACTATTTCCTTCACGTAGTGTTGTAGACGTGTGGAGGAGTAGATAATGCGTCGTTTTAATTTGTTTGCTTCTGCAGTGGCCTTCGTAATTTTTCTGTGCGGTACTGGTTTCGCTGACAGTGCCTCTAACTTTGGGCGGGATACACGCCACGATGTCAGCCCCGGATACTTCTTCCAGTTTGCTGATAAGGGGCTGAGTTCCTTCTCAATCGATACTGAAAGAGGAGGATCATGGGCGATCTTTGGTTCGAACACGCTGGGTCAGAAAGGAACTCTACTAACCTACGGTTCCGGCGACAAAGTTTTTGACCTGTCGAACTTCGGCGACGGATACGCTTATATCTTGGTTATGGGTAGGGGACGAGGCGATGTTGACCTGGCCGACGCCCCGATTGGCGCTGTTACAGAACCCGGAAGCCCGGCGCTTATCTTGACAACTGGACTGATTGGTCTTGCTGAAATGGGCCGTCGGCGGCTGATGGCTGTCCTGTAGCGTTCTTTAAGAGATTGTTGGTGAGCCGTTCCGCAAAGGGACGGCTTTTTTGTTTGATTGCAGGTGTAGCTTTTACTGATTGTTCGGAGCGTTCCGTCGTTCTATCAGATAGCGTCCAAAGCGCGGATTACGATGACCAGAATGTTATAAATACAATGACCCGGGCTGAGGCCGGGCTAGCGGTGAATCGATTTGTTGGAATTCTCTCCATCGTTCTGATGGTAAGCGTCGTACTTGGCCAGGAGGCTACCAAACCTGCGGGTGCGGCCCCATCGACTCCCGATTACTCAGGCATGTACTCATTCTTGCAGGATGGCGAATTCGTGCAACTCACGGTCGAAGAACAGGGGCAGGTGACCGGTTTTGTTTCGCGGTACGGTGATCAGCAGGGCGACCGTCGGGCCTTCGTTGATCACTTTTTCAAGCAGAGCAAACTGGTTGGAAAAAAACTCAACTTCACAACGGAAATCGCTCAGAACACCTTCTACGAGTTCAAAGGAACGGTTGAGCGGGGAGAAGGGAAGAAGCCTACGGATGAAGCCTATTACGTCTTGAAAGGAACACTGACACAATACACTCTCGACACCAGCCACAAGACCACATCCAAATCACAGACTGTCGCCTTCAAGTCTTTCCCGCAGGAAGTGGAAGCGGGCGAAACTAAGTAAACCGCGGTTGCGGTTGATCGACAATTTGCCAGCAGTCCAATGCCTCTCTAAAATGAGAGATAGTTCTCCAAAATATCTATGATTCATTTCCCCGTTCCTGAAGCTCTTACCTTTGATGATGTGTTGCTGCTGCCCGCTAGGTCCGATGTAGTTCCGGCTCTCGCTAATACTCAAACTCAACTCACGCGTAATATTCGACTGAACATCCCAATTGTCAGTGCCGCCATGGATACCGTCACTGAGTCCCACATGGCGATTGCGCTGGCGCAACAGGGAGGACTGGGAATTATTCACCGCAACCTGACGATAGAGCAGCACGCGAATGAAGTCGACAAAGTAAAGCGCTCGGAGAGCGGCATGATCGTGGATCCGGTCACGATGTCGCCGGACGATAAAGTTTCAGACGCGCTCGAAGTGATGCGTAAGTACAAAATTTCCGGCGTGCCTATCACCAAGAATAGGAAGCTGGTCGGCATTCTCACCAATCGTGATCTCCGCTTCGAGACACGCTTCGATGTTCCAATCAGCAAGGTGATGACGAAAGACAACCTAATTACTGTCGCCGTGGGCACGACTTTAGAGGATGCGGAGAAGATTCTTCATGAGCATCGCGTCGAGAAACTACTGGTTGTGGATGACAGTTACAACCTAAAGGGATTGATCACAGTAAAAGACATCCAAAAGAAGTTGAAATATCCGAATGCAGCCAAAGATTCCCACGGTCGGCTGCGCGTGGGGGCAGCGATCGGAGCGACCGGCGACTTTTTGGAGCGGGCGCAGGAATTGGCTGCAAACAAAGTAGATCTGCTGGCGATTGATAGCGCCCACGGCCACTCCAGTCGTGTGTTGGAAGCAATTCGTGCGGTAAAGGCGAAACTTCCTGACGTTCAGCTGATTGCCGGCAACGTTGCAACTTTTGATGGAGCATGCGAACTCGCAAAAGCGGGGGCCGACGGCATCAAAGTTGGGATTGGACCAGGCTCGATCTGCACGACTCGCGTCGTGACTGGTGCCGGGGTGCCCCAGATCACCGCTATTGCGGAAGCTTACCGCGCCACGAAGGATGCGAATATTCCCATCATTGCAGATGGGGGCATCAAATTTTCTGGCGATATCACGAAGGCGTTGGCGGCTGGGGCGAGTGCGGTAATGATCGGCTCCATGTTTGCCGGAACCGACGAGAGTCCCGGTGAGTTGATTCTTTATCAAGGCCGCACTTTCAAGTCTTATCGGGGCATGGGGTCTTTGGGTGCAATGGCCGCCGGATCCAGCGAACGTTACTTTCAGAATGTAGAGGGAGAAGCGTCTGCTGCCATGTCAGGCGCGGGCGAAGATTCGAATCGCTTCCCGAAGCTTGTGCCGGAGGGCGTTGAAGGACGCGTCCCGTATCGTGGATCAGTGTCGATGATCGTCCATCAGATGGTTGGCGGGCTGAAATCGGGCATGGGATATTGCGGATGCTCTACGATTTCTGAGCTGCTGCAGAAAGCACGTTTCGTTCGCATCAGCGTGGCCGGCTTGCGGGAAAGCCATGTGCACGATGTCATGATTACCCGCGAAGCTCCGAATTACGCCGTGGAATAAAGACCAGCCATTGAAGGAATCGACTCGACGAATTTGGCAGGCGTGGCTCCCGGCTAGCATTTGGCTGTGCATTATCGGGATTGAATCGACCAACTACCTGTCCGCCGATAATACCGGCCGTTGGCTTTATCCTCTTTTTCATTTTGTGCTAGGGTTTGATCCAGCCCGTTTTGCAGTCTGGCACCACTACCTTCGGAAAACCGGCCACTTCGTCGGATATTTTACCCTGAGCTTTTTATTGTTTCGGGCATGGCGAGCGACGCTTCCAATATCGTCATCCGCTGCGTGGTGCGCACGATGGGGAACAATTGCTTTCCTGATGACCGTCCTAGTCGCCAGCCTCGACGAATGGCACCAGACTTTTCTGCCCTCTCGAACGGGGACTGTCCGCGATGTAATCTTGGATAGCTCGGCGGCGCTGGTAGCGCAGATTGTGATCTTTATGTGGTTAAAAGGGAGGGCAAGAAAGTCCCCCGAGAAAGTTGTGGCTTCTTCCGGGTCCTAACCCTTCCGCGAACCGTTTATCTCGCCAGGCGACGCTGCCCGCACCTTCAATACATCGCGTCATACTTCGTTACAGCCCAATCCCCATCTTGTTTCTCCAAAGTTAAAGACAGGAGTTCTTCGTAAGTTCCGCTTCGTGCGGGATCGTTGTATCTCTTTGCGCGATAGCGCAGAATCCTTAGCGGGGGCTGATCCTCCCAATCTACAAGGGTCCAGCCAATCAGGGGATGTTGAGCCTCTGACTCGCAGATAAATCCCGCATATTTTTTTCGATAGTCTTTTTCCATGTCGGCCAGTTGGGTTTGGCAATTCCCGTCCCGCATTATGCGCAGATACTTAGCAGCCGAGTGTTCGGAGCTGCGATCGCGCAATGGATTCAGCGAGATGGAACTGGGCACCCCAGAAAGAGGGTCAAGCTCTAAGGAACGCGAGAGGATAGGTCCGTGGCCGTTCAGGTAGAGGAGATATCCGAAAAAGCACACCAGCAGCAAGGCACCCGCGCCTGCGGCAATCGCAATCTGTATGCGAGACTGTTCCATATCCCAACACTAGTCTAGTCCGCATAAACCCATGGCTCTGATTACGCTAGTAAGCGCTTGATGGACATGGGTACAAGTACCGTCGCGGCGGGGGCAGCGGCCACTTGGACTTCAGCAGGGCCCAGCTGGTTTAGTGAGAGGATGAACTTGAAGTGCTGGATCGCTGGGAAACAAAACCAATTGCAAAGCCTCCGGCCACTCCCGCCAGAATGCCGAGCAACGCTAAAATTAGAACGTTTTCAATCAATTTGGAATTTCCATGATTCATCATGGTTCACGTCACCTCAGACAGACTAGTTTCACTGGGTCTTTCACTGGAAGATAATCGCGAGCCGCTTCAGCGTCAAGACGCTGAACCTGCGACTTGGTTACTTATGAGTCGCACTGACATCTATCTCAGGAAGGAGCGGGAGATTGAAAAGTCTTTGTACCTCCCTAGAGACCTTCTCGATATCGTCGAAGACCAAACTCGGCATTCCCAATTGGGCTGCCGCCGCGACGTTTTCCGCCCGATCATCAAGAAACAGGACTCTGTCAGGGAGAACGCCGAGCCTCGCCAGGCAGTTCTCATAAATTTCCAGCTCAGGCTTAACAAAACCCAAGTCGCAGGAAAAAATTTGCGGGTCAAAATAGGAAACCCAAGGGCAATTGCTCTCGATATAACGTGCAATTTCAAAAGGCATATTCGATAGCAGAGCCAATCGGATCCCGGCTCTGCGCAGTTGTAAAACCCACGTCATTGTGGCTTGGTTGATGTGCAGCCAGCTCTGAATATCGAGCGAGATCAGTTCCGAGATTTCGTCTGGCGTCGGTGTTTTCCCTACCTCCGCAGTCACCGAAGTCCAAAACGAGGGCCCTTTCAATTCACCGCGGTCGTATGCCGGCCTAAATTTCCAATAAGAA
>Ga0073928_10002423_pt1 | contig 32037 bp, 24 predicted proteins | sample PaiPotPPA55metaG_FD_76969 | JGI IMG/M metagenome (GOLD analysis project Ga0073928, IMG submission 76969) | Iron sulfur acid spring bacterial and archeal communities from Banff, Canada, to study Microbial Dark Matter (Phase II) - Paint Pots PPA... ...
AGTGCTCTTGCTGATGTGGTCGTCGCCGGCCGCGCTTGTAAAGGTGAAGTTATCGGCGAGCAGGCTATCCACTGGGCCCCAGTCTCTCTTCTCCCAGGCCGCGTACCACTCCCGGGCTACCTCCTCGTTCGTTAAGTTCTGCCCTCCCAATGCGCCGGCGCTTGCTGGTCCCGGCAGGCTCACGGCACCAACCAGCGCGCAGGCTCCCGTTGCGAGCAGATTCCTGCGCGACACTGCGATCTTTGTCATTGTTCGTTCTCCTTATTCATGATGAAGTTTGAAACCCTTCGCCCGATCGCGATGCTGACTGTCCGAGCAGACAAACCGGTTGGTATGGACGATGCATTAGAACCGATACGATCAGACCCGCTTGCGGTTGCCCGACGGGCGCAAGGACCGCAGCCAGTCCACGATGTTTCTGATCCCCGCTTTCATCACTTTCGGATCCTGAGCATTCTTTGCCAGCGAACCATAGCCTTCGACCATCGCGATTAGTAAGCCAGCGGCGTCAGCGGGCTCCACGTCGCGACGAACGCTTCCGTGGGTCTGGCCCTCTCGCAAACCGGAGGCAACGGCCTCGCGCCAGCCATGGAAGACTGTCGCCAGCCGTTTCCGGAATCCCGCGTCAAGAGGAGACATTTCCTGCGCGAGATTGTTCAGCTGGCAGCCACCCCGCACATCCTCGGGCCGAACGGGTATACGTTGAACAGCGCCGATCAAAGCGTCGATAGGGTCCTTGACGCTCTGTAGAGGACGCACCCATTTGCGGTGGACGTCGGGGGCAATGACCTCTTCGACGACGGCGTATCCCAAGGCTCCCTTGCTTTTGAAGTGGTAGTACAACGCTCCCTTGGTGACGCCAGCCGAGGCCAGAATTGTGTCCAGGCCGGCACTCTGGAAACCCGATCTGTAGATCTCGCGGGATGCCGCCTGCAGCAAGCGCTGCCGCGTGCGCTCAGGATCGCGCAGCGTGGCCGCTCTACGTTTCGGATTCTTGCGTGCCGCCAACATACCAATCAGTATGTATGGCAACGACCAGAGCGTCAAGAGGGACGCGCTCAATAATATGGAAATTCATCGAATTTCGTGACCTCTCGCCAATGTGTATGAGAAGTTGGAGAACCGTCGCTCTAAGCCCAACCCACAATCCAGCCCACATTTTCATTGCACCAGCTCGGTTTACATCCCGAGCGCCTGCAGGAACTCTCCCTGCACCCATCTTGGGTTCGACCTTCGCCTTGTTGACCAGCCAGCTTCCTTCATATCGCTAACCCCCGTGCCTGACAGAAAAGCTCAAAAACGTTCATGCGTGTTCTTTCTTGCCCTGATAAAGCTGGGCAACGGTCATGGGACTAACCCAACATTTATGCATAACCTTCGGAACTTCGCTACTTTATTAAATGAGGCGCAGCTAGGCTGATAAACTCCCGTGTCGTTATGATCTTGGTTTTCTTCCAGAATCTGGGGAAATGCCGTTGATTGCCGGTAATCAGGTAGTCCGCGCGCGCGGCATCGGCGCATTCCAGGAACACATTGTCATCAGGGTCGGTGCAGACTTCAAGGCGGCGGGAGGGCGTCACGATATGGCTGTGATTCTTGACGAGCTGTAGCAATTGCTGGCGAGTCCCTTTGCGGATAGCCAACTCTGGACGCGAGAGCACATCCGCATATTCCTTCAAAATGGGATGCGACACGTAGAAAAGCGCAGGCTTCGTAACGGCTAGGATAAGGGCAGTGCGCTGGAGGCCCTCCGGCTTCAGGGCCGCTGAAACCAGCACGTTGGCATCAATGACCAGCCGGAGCGGAAGCACTAGTGCTTTTTCTTTTCCGCTCGGGTTGCCTTGATTATCTGGTCGATCTGGCGTGACGTGAAGGTGTTGGTCCCTTTCTTCACCGACTCTTCGCCGATTATCCGTAAAACCTCGGGTTCCGGGGCTGCCAACTTCACATACTCGCGGATGCTCATGAGCACCGCTCTGGGCGTGCCGCGCTTTTCAATGATGAGCGACCGGCGCTCATCCTCTACGCGATTCAGCAGCTTCCCAAAATTAGCGCGCGCACGCAGGGCGGAAACCACTATCGTGCCATTCTTGTCCGTCGTTGTAGTGGTGGACACAAACTCTCCATTTCATTTACCTGAACTGTACAGTTTCACAGAAGGTCAGTCAATGACGTTGAGCCCATCGAAGGATTATAGCGATATTCGTCTTTTGTTCGCACCGATGAAAGGGCGTGGGCTTCCTCGGGCTCTAGCATGAAAACGCCTGACAAGAAGTTGGCAGGGGAGGGCTGATTGCGCGAAGCCCGCACTGCCGTCTTCGGTTATTATGTTTCCGTCCGCATCGAGAGGGGGCGCATCGATGCAGCTGTCATTTCACTCTTTGGCATGGGACCTTATAAAGAACGCGGTCAAGTTCTTGATCGGAGCTGCTGCGGGATGGGCGCTGAAGGTTGCGCGTGATCGCTGGCGCACCCGAAAAGCCCGCTCATTCTGGCGCCCGTTCCTTCAAACGATCTGCGCCTTGTCATTGAACTTTTAGAGAATTCCCGAGTTTTGAGCGTTCTGGCCTGCTGGGAGTCGGAGGCGCGATTGCCCTCGCGGAACTTCAGCACTACCTTGGGCAAATAGGAGCCTCAGAGCCTCAGGTGGTCTATGGACGGTGATGCCCTGACGCACACCCTATCACTCGGCGGACCAGACGCTAACTAACGCCCTGACCCTCGATGCGGTCAAGCTCATTGATTCGAAGTTGCGATTCGGAGACCCTTCGATCAACGAGATCGCGATTCGAGACACAGGAGTCGACCCGCCTCGGCTCTACGTTCCATCAGCACGCGACAAAGACGACGCGGCGACGGACTATGGACTGATCCTACGTGCCCCAAATCCCTTCGCAGCCGGAAAGGAGATCATGATCATCGCTGGTTCGTCCGGACACGGAACAGTTGCCGGCACACGATACCCCATATCTCCGGCGTTCCTTAGTCTGCCGATATCTAAGGCGCGAGACGCGTTTGAGTGCCTCGTCGAGACTGACGTGGTACGCGACGCGCCTCAGGCGATCCGTCTACTGGCCGCGCGTAGTATTCCGACCCACAACTCAACCCACAAAATGTGATGCCTTGCACGACTTCCGCGAACTTTGGCAGTCCCCGCGGTCTTGTAAGTTGTTGTAAAATCGATCGAGGCTAGATTGACACGGTAGAGGTCAGGAGTTCGAGTCTCCTCGTGCCTACTATTTTTCAGCACTTCCCGACTTGATCATGTCCAACGCAGGAACTCCGGATTCCCAACTCACTGCAGCTGAAACCAGCGAAACATTTGGCGAGATGCTGTCACAGTACGAGAAGAGCCATTCGCGCAAAACCGATGATGGCGGTAAACAGCTCGTGGGCACGGTAATCGTTGTCTCCGGAGACTCGGTTTTTCTCGACATCGGATTCAAGAGTGAAGGCATCCTGCCGCTGGCGGCCTTGCAGGCTGCCGGGGAGTCGGCGAAGCCCGGCGACAAGTTTCCCGTCTCTGTAAAGGGTCGGGATGCCGAGGGCTACTACCAACTCACGCGCGCCCGGGTGGAGCGGCCAAAAGACTGGCCGGCACTCGAGAAGGCTTTCGCAGATAAAGCGACGATCGTGGGCACGGTAACCGGCGTGATCAAGGGCGGCCTCAGCGTGGATGTGGGAGTGCGTGCATTTATGCCCGCCTCGCGTAGCGGAGCGCGCGATGCGGCCGAGATCGAGAAAATGGTCGGGCAGGAGATTCTCTGCCGCATTATCAAGCTGGACGTGACGGAGGAAGACGTAGTGGTGGACCACCGTGCCGTCGCGGAAGAAGAAGAGCGCTCGGTGAAGGAACGTCGCTATTCGGAGATGAAGGAAGGCGATATTTTAAGCGGTACGGTTCGCAGTCTAACCGACTACGGCGCCTTTGTTGATCTCGGGGGGGTGGACGCGTTGCTGCACGTGAGCGACATCGCTTGGAACCGCATTGACAAAGCGGCCGACGTGCTCTCTGTGGGACAACAGATCGATGTCAAAGTGCTGAAGATCGCCGATGATTCCGGCAAGCGGCGCTTCTCCGTGGGTATGAAACAACTGCTGCCTCATCCCTGGGATGCCGTGACTGGCAAGTACAACCCGGGCGAACGCATACGTGGAACGGTGACTCGTGTGGCCGAGTTCGGAGCCTTCGTGGAAGTCGAGCCGGGAATCGAAGGGCTGATCCATGTGTCGGAAATGTCGTGGGGGAAAAAATTGAGAAGCGCCGGCACATTGGTGAAGCCGGGCGAGATCGTCGATGCAGTGATTCTGGGTGTGAACCAGGCCGAGCGTCGCATGTCGCTCGGCCTCAAACAGGCACTAGGAGATCCCTGGGCCGATGCGGCGCAGCGCTTTCTCGTAGGCTCGGTGATCGATGGACCAGTCGTCAGCATCCTGAAGTTCGGCGCATTCGTGCAGCTCGCCGAGGGGGTTGAGGGCATGATTCACGTCAGTGAGCTGAGCGCCGAGAAGCGCATCAACCATCCGCAAGAAGTGTTGAAGATCGGACAGACGATCAGGGCCCAGGTAGTCGCAATTGATACCGAGAAGCGGCAATTGAGGCTCAGCATCAAGCAACTGGTTCCGAGCGGACTGGATGAATACATCGCGGAACATAAACAGGGCGATGTTGTCACGGGCCGAATGATCGAAGCTAGGGATGGGGATGGGCACGCGCGCGCGGAACTTGGTGAAGGCATCCAGGTTCCATGCCGCATGGATGCGGCGAGTCCGATAATCGAAAAGAAATCGCAAGTTGAATCCTCCCCATCTGGAAAACCCGATTTGTCCTCGCTCGGCTCGATGCTGCAGGCGCGCTGGAAGGGCGCTACGCCTGCTGGGGGAGCAAAATCGGAGCCCGTCCGCAGCGGACAGATTCGCAAGTTTCGGATCACAAGACTTGACCCAGCCGCAAAAAAGATTGAAGTGGAATTGGCATAGCCAGAAGCATTGATCCTGCCAGTTTTCAAAACCCGCGCGACGCGCCACTGTGTCGCCTCGATATTCCTCGCAAAGCAAGACTTCACATGGCTGCACGGATTGAGGTGGTTGACTTCTATGCACCCAAGGTATATTACGAACCATTACATTTGCTTTCGTTTTAGCACGATCTAAAAAGCCTGCGGGCTGCCCCTGTGAGGAAACTTCCCATGTGGAGAATATCCCGGTTATCGTTCGCGTTGATTTTGGTGACATGTTTCTTATCCGCAATGGCGCCGAACGTCGCTGCCGACGCTTCCCCGGCGAAGATCGAGAACTCGAAGCTTGCGGTCGAAGCGAATCAGAAGCTTGGCACTTACACGATTCGGTCCGGGGAGAACCCGCGCGTGTGGCTCACGGGCGCGGCGGCGGCGCAGGTGAATCATCGGTGGCTGCATTCCGCGGATTATCCGCGGCACGAAATATCGCAATCGCCACTCAGCGATGGCTCGGGTGAAGGCTCCCAACTCACGATTGCGTACAGCGGATTGGACGGCCAGCCCGATCTTGTATGCATCCTCCGGCTGCGCGCGCAGACAGGTTTTGCGGAGATCGAAGTTCAGGTCCGCAACAGCACCGGGGCGCAGATCACGGTGCAGGGCATTCGCACACTCGAGGCGCAGGGTCCGTTTCTCGCGCTAGACGGGCCGGAGTCCGCGGAGCGCGTTCTTTCCGACAGCTTCAGTGAAGACCGGCCGAACATGGAGATCCACGATCTCGCACAATCAACGAATGACATGCATCGTGCCGTCGGCAGCCAACTGATCTACAACTGGAAAAGTAAGCAGAGTCTTTTTCTGGGGGCTCTGACTTCGGAAAAATGGTTGACCGTACTTCGGCTGCATGTGGACGAGAAGCAACACGCCGTCACCGGCTCCGAAGTTGAGTCCACCGGCACTACTGAACTCGAGAAGGAGAACTCGTTGAGAACATCTCCGCCGGAGGATCAGATCGAACTCAGCCTCCCGGTTGACCCAGGTCAGAGCCTCGCGTCCGAGCGGCTGGTGGCGAGCCTCTCCTCGGACTACCATGCGCAACTGGAAGCATACGGTGACTTCATCCGCCAGCTACATCAGGCGAGAGTTAGTGCAACGACCCCAATGGGGTGGTGGAGCTGGACTGCTTATTATTTCGGCTTGACCGAAGGTCCCGCGCTCACGAACGCGGAATTTCTGGCCGCCCATCTGAAAGATTCCGGCTATGCTTTTTTTCACATCGATGAAGGTTATCAATATGCGCGCGGCGACTACACCTCGCCAGTGGCAAACAAATATCCACACGGAATAAAAAAGCTCGAAGAGAAGGTACGGGACCTTGGATTAACACCGGGGATCTGGACCGCGCCATTCGAAGTGTCGGAACGCTCGTCGGTCTTTGTAAATCACAAAGACTGGCTGGTGCACAATGCGCAGGGACAGCCTATCCATGCAGGTTGGGTGACTGAACCGCCCGACACGGCGACCAACCTCGACCAACTCTACGTGATCGATACGACGAATCCCGGCGCCCAGCAATACTTGCGTGACATCTACCTCACGCTGACCAAGGACTGGGGCATTCGCTACATCAAGCTCGACTTCATGGACGACTCTGCTATCGAGGGCTTTTACTATCGTCCCAACACAACGGCGCTTCAAGCTCAGCGTATTGGCTTGCAGATTATTCGCGAAGCCGTAGGGGACGGCGTTTTGCTTGATAAAGATGGGAGCGTGATGCTGAATCCGGTGGGGCTCGTCGATACCGGACGGATCTCCTGCGATACCGGCCATTCCTTTGCGGCCAGCCGGGACGCTGCTCCCGGCATTGCCGCCCGCTATTACATGAACCGGAACTTTTTTGTAAGCGATCCCGACGCATTCTCGGTTTCGCACCAGGAAAGTGCAGGCGAACTTGACCACGGAGGGCCAAAACCACTGACGCTCGAAGAAGCGCAAGTGGCGATTGCCCTTGCGGCGGTCTCAGGCGGGATGTACGAAATCGGCGACGACCTCCCCACGCTGTTCCTGAGCGCAGACCGTATGGCACTGCTGCAGAATCGCGATCTTCTCAACATGGCGCGCTTCGGTCACGCCGCTAAACCACTCGACCTGATGAGCTACAAGCCGGACGACGAGATGCCAAGCGTGTTCTGGCTGCGTGAAAGTAAACGGCAGTCGATTCTGGCGGTGTTCAACTGGACCAATAAAGAGAGGGAACGCGACGTCTCCTTCTCGGAGCTTTTCAATTCCACCGATCGGACACGCCCAGCGCACACCAGCGTTTCGGACGTTTTCGGCTCCGGTAAAGCATTTCCCGAAAAACAATCTTCTCTCTCGCTGAAGTTGCTACCGCGCTCGGTGCAGATGTTAAAGATTATTGATACATCGATCGCCCCATCCGCACCTTCGGTAAACGTGCAGGCCGCGGAAAAAATCGAGACCGGAAAGCCTGCAGTTTTTTCTGCGCAAAGCTCTGCCGATAGCGTGCCCGCACTCTCTTATCACTGGGACTTCGGAGATGGAACGAATGCGGAAGGAGCTTCGGCCACACATATCTACACTCACGCCGGCAGTTTCACAGTTCATCTGACAGCGGAAGGAATCGAGGGCGTGCCGTTTGAGAAGAGTTTTCAACTTTCAGTCACAGGCAAGTTCGACACTCATTTCCGGCCTGATCTCTACCGGCGTTTTACCGAACAGCCCTGACAGAACCGGCAACCGGCAGAGTTTTATAATTTTCTTGGCTTGTTATTTGTTATGATTCATTGCGTTTAATTTCGTACTCGTTGATCCCCTTATGGATCCTCTGCTCCGCCTGCTGGCGCTGCCGCAAGACCAGAAGCAATCCCGGGGACTGTTGTACACGCCGAAAGAGATCGCGCAGCAACCCGAGACCTGGGTGGCTACTTATGGACGCTTTCGAGAGCGGCATGCCGAGATTCGTCAGTTTCTACAATCTGCCGGGATCAGCTGGGATCCCACACGGCGGCCGACCGTGTTCCTGGTCGGCGCTGGGACTTCCGACTATGTTGGTCGCTCGCTGGCCCATCTGCTGCGGCGCCTTTGGCAATGCGAAGTGTTGGCAGTCCCCAGCACCGATCTCCTGACTCATGCGGACGAGTGGCTGGTACCAGGCCGCACATATCTTTGGATTTCGTTTTCTCGCTCGGGAGAGAGCCCTGAAGGAATTGCGGTTGTCGAGCAGGCATTGAAAAGCCATCCCGGCATCCATCACTTGCTTGTAACCTGCAACGCACAGGCCAAAATGCTTCGAATGGCAGCCAGACGCAAGCAGGTGTTAGGAATCGCATTGCCGGACGAGGTCCACGACCGCGCTCTTGCAATGACCAGTTCGTTCTCCAACATGGTTGTCTTCGGCCAGTGCCTGGCCCATGTCGAAACTCTGGACTCATACGGGAACACTCTGCGCCAATTGGCGGAAGCGGGAGCGAACTTTCTCGACACGGCTACGGCGAGCGCCGCTAAGCTTGCAAGTGGAAACTTCACGAAGGCGTGTTTCGTCGGGTCGGGAGCGTTGAAGGGCGTTGCGACGGAGTCGGCGCTGAAACTGCTGGAGCTCACCGCCGGGCAGATCCCAACCATGTCGGAGTCCGCGCTGGGTTTGCGTCATGGTCCGATGGCGGCCCTGGATGAGCAAACGCTGCTGGTTGCATTCCTCTCCGGAGATGAAAGAGTTCAGAAGTATGAAATGGATCTGCTCCAGGAAATCGGCGAGAAGCAATTAGTGAAGACTCGAGTAGTAGTGAGCGTCGCTCATAACTCGCGGCTTGATGCCGAAGCCGAACATCTGTTGGTGCACTCACTTCCCCTCACGATGGCCGACGATTACCGGCCGCCGCTGGATGTGATCTTTGGCCAACTGCTCGGTCTGTTTTTTTCGATAAGCCGTGGTCTAAAACCGGATTGTCCGAGTCCGAGCGGTGCCATCAGCCGGGTCGTGCAGAATGTTCTGATTCATTCTTGAAATGGAATTGTCGCGCAAGGGAGAGGGGATTTTTCATGAACAACCCATCACATCAGCCGTCGCGTAAGACCGCAGAAGCTCTGGGAAAGATTTCCCTGATTCTTGTCGCAATCTTTCTCGTGGCTGTACTCAGCCTTCCGGCAACGGCACAAAAAGATACCGGAAACATTGCCGGCCTGGTGAAAGACGCCTCCAACGCGGTTGTCGCCGGGGCCAAGGTGACGGTCACCGACGTGGATCGAGGTACGCAGGTCGTCACCAGAACAGATGCCCAGGGCGAGTATGTGGCTGGTCCTCTCAAAGTTGGCCACTACCAGGTGACCATCGAAAAGCAAGGTTTCAAGAAAGCGGTGGCTGGGCCAGTGACCGTCGATGTACAAGAGCGCCCCGCCGTCGACGTCACCTTGCAAGTCGGCAGTGCCTTGGAGTCGATGACTATCACCTCGATCAGTCCGCAACTGGAGACCGAAACATCCGGACTGGGCCAAGTACAAGACAGCCATACGATCGAAACCCTTCCGCTCAACGGCCGGAACTATGCTCAACTCGCATTACTAGGCGCCGGCGTAGGCCCGAGCGAACCCGGTTCGCGCGTGGAGACGTCGTTTGGCTTCAGCTCCAACGGCTCCCGTTCCCTGCAGAACAATTTTCAACTCGATGGAGTCGATAACAATTCCGACCTGGGCGATGTCTTGAACGGCAGCGCATACGTGATCCAACCTTCGGTCGACGCCATCGCTGAATTCAAAGTTCAGACCAACTCCTACAGCGCGGAATTTGGACGCGGCAACGGCGCGGTGATGAACGCGGTGATTAAATCCGGTACCAACCAATTTCACGGCGACGTGTACGAATTTCTGCGAAATGACGTCTTCGATGCGCGCAACGCATTCGATGCATTCGGCCGTACGGGGTACAAGCAAAATCAATTTGGCGCAACTTTTGGAGGCCCCATTATTAAAAACCGCACATTTTTCTTTGGCGATTATGAGGGTCTTCGCATTCGCCAGGCTCTGCCGCAACTGGTTCTGGTTCCGACACCTGCTGAAATAGGAGGCGACTTTTCGTCGTTCTTGACGACTACTCCGGTCAAGGCGGTGGACGTGAACGGCAACCCGACAAAACAAGTGGCGGTCGATTGCAACGGGAACCCCACATTCATGGGCGAGATCTTCAACACCCGCCTGACGGAATCTGGAACTGCAGCCGCGAATAAGAACCCAAACGGTTTCTGCGGCATGCCGATTGGAGTGGATGCTGCGCGGAGCCCCACGAACATATTTCCCAAGATTCTAATTGATCCGCTGGCTGCCCGGCTCTCGGCGCTGTTTCCGGCGCCCAACGTGAACCTCAACGGCTCCAACTTTCTTGCGGAACCGAATCGGAGCAACTCTCAAAACAACTTTGACGTCCGCATTGACCACAACATCAGCAGCCGGGATTCTCTGTTCGGCCGGTTCAGTTACGAGAATCAGCCAGGATTCATTCCTTCGCCCTTCAACAACGCCCTTGATGGAGGCGCTTTCCAGGACGGCAATCAGGACAATTCCTACCGGAGCCTCGCGATCAGCGAAACGCACACGTTTTCCCAAACCATGGTCAACGAATTCCGGTTTGGCTACAACCGCATCAATTCCCACCGTTTTCAATTGAATGCCAACCAGAACGTTGCCGCGCAGTTGGGCTTTCCTGGCGTCCCATTCGGGCTGGACAATGGCGGCTTGCCGAGCATTGCTATTAATGATGGGACAGCTGCGATCGGCAGCTCGGGCTTCCTACCGTCAATTGAGAAACAGAACGCATATGTGATTGATGAAAATCTGGTAAAGGTCCACGGCCGGCATTCGATGAAATTCGGCACTGAATTGCGTTGGATACAGTTCACAATTTTCCAGCCGGCGGCATCGCGGGGTACGCTCAACTTTGCCAGCGATTTCACCGACAACGCTGCCGCTCCCACCACCGGAGGGGAAGCATTCGCGACCTTTCTGTTGGGCATCCCGGACGGCGGCACGATCACAAACCAGCACAACGTTGCCTATCACCGAGGCGACTACTCGTGGTTTGCGGAAGATGACATTCGCGCTACGCCGAAGCTGACCTTGAACCTGGGGCTTCGCTACGAGCTCTTTACTACCGTCAAGGCGAGCCAGAACGAAGAGGCGAATTTCGACTTCGCCGACAATTCGCTTGTGGTTCCGAAAGGCCAGCAAGCCGTATTGACTCCAACCATCGCAGCTTTGATCCCCATCCAGAGAACTGGCAGTCCTGGACTGATCTCACCCAACCTGACCAATTTCGCACCTCGGGTCGGACTGGCTTACCAGATGGCAGACAAGCTCGTGATGCGGGCTGGCTACGGAATTTTCTACGGCGGCGAGGAGAATGGACCGTTTTCGAACCCAAGTCCAGGTTTTAATCCTCCCTTTTTTGTCACGCAAAACTTCACACAGCCGTGTTTTAATTCAGACGCCAATCCCAGCACTCCGAACTCAAATTGCTCTATCGCGGGTCTGAGCGCTCTTTCGCAGGGCTTCCCCGCCAACTCGCTCGTGGATCCGAACACACCTACGCTGTTTTCGGAGAGCTCGACATTGAAAACCCCCTACACGCAGCAGTGGCACTTCGGGTTTGAATATCAATTGCCAGGCGAGACGCTGCTGAGTATTTCTTACGCTGGCTCGCATGGTACGAATCTTTACGGCATCTACAATGGCAACCAGGCTCAGCCCGATGTGGCTTTTTGCACGAACAACGGCAACAGTCCCCAAAACTGCCCGACAGCGCCGAGACGTCCATTTCCAGCCGTTGACGGTAGCATCGACACACTGCGCGCCAACGACTATTCCAACTATCACGCACTGCAAGTGCATCTGGAAAAGAGACTCACTCGCGGGCTGCAGTTCGGAGCTTCTTATACTTACGCCCACGCGCTGGACGATGCATCCAGCGCCAGTCTTGGCTCTCTCAACAACGGCGACTTCCGCAACGAACTATTCCCAGGAGCCGAGTACGGCAACGCAGATTTCGACGTCCGCCAGCGCTTCGTCATTGACTATGCCTATGAATTGCCCTTTGGACACGGGAAAGCGTTCGGGGGAAATGCCACCGGCGTTCTGAACCAGATTATCGGGAATTGGCAAGTGGCCGGCATCACCACCGCACAGACCGGCAACTGGTTCACGATTACCGACTCGCTGACTAATGTTTCAACCAGCGACGGAGGTGGGGCAGTCGGATTCTTTGAAGTGAGGCCGAACGTTGTGGGCAATCCGAACGGGAAGCCGTGCGTCCCGGGCACTCTGTTCAACACCTGCGCCTTCGCCGACAACTCGACGTTCTTCACCTTCGGCGATGCCGGCAGGAATATCGTCCGAGGACCGGGCCTGCAAGATTGGGACTTTTCGATCTTCAAGCTCTTCCCTATTCGCGAGCAAAGGCGCGCAGAGTTTCGGGCGGAGTTCTTCAACGTCTGGAACCATGTGAACCCATTGTTAGGCCCGGTGGGCGCGATCAGCGAGGAGCCTCAGGCCGTCGAATTCGGTACCCCGCAGTTCGGGCAGGCCGTTGCGGCTCGTGATCCACGCTTCATCCAATTCGCCATGAAATTTTATTTCTGAAGGGCTACCGAGAAAGCGGTCACGCGAAAGTTTGGACCTAATTTTCAAGGAGAGTAGTTATGAAACGCAATGTCTCGACGACAGGGAACCTAGGGACGATACTGGCCTCGCTTTTTGCGGCTGTCTTGACGTTGGCGCCATTTCTTGCCGCACAGACTGGATCTGCGTATTACGTGTCACCCAATGGGAGCGACAACAATCTCGGCACGATTGGATCACCCTGGCTGACGATCCAACACGCGGCTAATTCAGTTTCGGCAGGCGCAACGGTATACATCTTCGGTGGGGTTTACAGTGAGTCAGTGAATTTCCCCGCGTCCGGCACGGCATCCGCGCCGATTACCTTCGAAAGCTATCCGGGACAGACCGCGGTGATTGATGGGACGAATGTGACCTGTTGCACCTCGAACCCAGCGTCCAGCGGAAACGTTACGCAAGGTCTCATCACCATCGTGAATCAGAACTACATTACCGTCAGCGGATTTGAAATACGCAATTTCACGACCAGCAAAGCTGCCGACACTCCGGCTGGCGTCTGGATCACGGGTTCGGGCACTGGTATCCGGTTACTGAACAATCTCGTGCACAACATTACTACTTCGTCCGAGAAGAATGGCAACGCTTTCGGCATCGCTGCCTACGGCACCTCGCAGATCCCAATCGCTCATTTGGTCATCAGTGGAAACGAGGTCTACAACCTGAAGACTGGGAACAGCGAATCCGCGAACGTGGATGGCAACGTGACCAATTTCACCATCACCAACAATTTCGTTCACGACAACGACAACATCGGCATCGCTGCGATTGGATACGAGGGTGTCGGCCCTGTCGGCTACGACGAAGCCATGCACGGGGAAATCAGCGGGAACACAATCTACAACATCAGCGGGAAAACAAATCCCGGTGAGGGCCATGAATACGATGCCGACGGAGTCTATTGCGATGGATGCGCCTTTGTCACTATCGAGGACAATCTAATTCACAATGTTGACTACGGCATCGAAGTAGCCAGCGAACATAAGATCTGTCAGAGCACGGGCACGGAGTACTCCTCCTCGGGAACTATTGGCAAAGGCACATCCCCGTGCAACGGCAGGTATGTTACGGTTCGCAACAACGTGGTTTACGATTCGAATGCCTGCGGCATTTCTATCGGCGGTTTTTCCAACAATGTAGGCGGCAGCGCCCACGTCGTCATCGTCAACAATACCCTGTACAACAACAACACGAAGAACCAGGCTGGCGAATTCCAGGTTCAATTCCATTCGGGAGAGGCCCAAGGGAATATTTTCGAAAACAATATCGTCTACGCGGGCACGCAAAATGTCTGGATCAACAGCTTCGTCAAGCCCACAACTTCGTATCCTTCGCCACCGGCCATGTTGAATTGGAATTTGTATTACTCCGCGGCGGGCTACGTAAAAGGAACATCAATCGTTTGGGGCGGCGTGAGCAGCTATAAAACCTATGCAGCCTACCAGAGCACTTCGGGCGAGGATGCGGATTCGCCAAATACCAATCCTCTGTTTGTTAATTTGGCGGCCACACCTCCAAACCTTGACATTACCGCCAATTCTCCAGTCGTCAATGCAGGCAGCACGAGCCTTCCTTGCAGCGTGGGGTATTGCAATAGCGAGTCTCCCGATTCCATCTATGGAACCAGGGACTTCCTCGGCAATCCTCGAACGAACGGCGCAAATATCGACATTGGAGCCTATGAAATAGACTGGAATCGCAAACTGATTGAACGCTGATTCATCAATCCGGCAAACCTGAAGGCGCTCCTTTGCTCAGGAAGCGACAGCACTTTCCCACGTGCCGCTGATGCATTTTGCCTGTGTCCTCCACGCGCTCCTACTGCGTGAAGGCGTCGAAAATCCTCAGGAACGGCAAGGGATCAAACTTCAGGAAAGCTGGCGGCGTGGGCACCAACGACCCGCCAACCTCCAGAACGTTAAGCCCGGATCCCAGGAGAGCCGCCTCATGGTTCAGGTCGGCGATCGCGAGATCGCTCCATTTCCCTGTCGTCAGGCGCAGGTCAAGCGTTTGCAGCGCAACAATTGTTTCCGCAGGCGTAAATTCACAGTGGCCGGCGCGGTGCACAAATTTCTCCCGCAGCATCGCACCGTCGCCCGCATCGCCGACAACTCGGTGATAGGCGGTCTCATTTTCCACCGGCACGAGTCCATCGCCTGTCGTGTGCAGCGTCAGCACCGGAAACGGCAGCTGCCCGTTGTAGATGATGTTATCGATCAAGTAAGTCAGGGCGCCGGGGTCGGCCTCAATTCGCTTGGTGTTTTTTAGCGTCGCAAGGTCTGCCTCCAGGCTCAACCCGGCCGCGGTATACAGCGCTCGTACCTCAGCGTAATCGACCGAGTGTTTCAGGTTCATTTGGTAATTCACGCCGACGTTTGACGAAGGGTTTCCCCCGGCACGGGCCTCAAGTTCGGCGCGCAGAGCAAAGATGAAGGGGAAATCAACCTGTGACAACCATAGAAACTGGTTCGCTTGCTGCGTTGCGAAGTCGGTGGGCGCTGGTTCTGGAGACGTGGGATCAAACCACCCAGGCAAGTCTCCGAGAGCCGCAGCGAGAGCTATTCGTGCCTGGCCCTGCGCTGTGGTCTCAGCCGCAGCGAGTATCCCTTCGGCGTTCGTCAAATTCAGCGTCGGATTCGTAATGCCGACGACTTGCAGGGAGCCGCCCGCGACTAGCGTGTTGAAGATGAACGCAACATCAAGCGATCCATTCCAGGTGCCCACCCCGCCACTCAAGACCCCGCACATGGGAAGCGCAGCGTTGAAACGCTCCGGAAAATTCTGCACCAGGCCGGCAGTAACCATGCCACCGAGAGAGTGCCCCCAGGCGATGGTCTTGGTTGGAGTACCAACAGCAGTTTGGAAAGCATCGAGTGTTGCAATCTGATCCGGGATCGCTTGCTGAACGGCCCAGCCAGTGCTGGCATAGGATGAACCTGCCAGCGCGTAGCCAGAAGCTAACATGAAACCGCCGGTGATGGGATCGCCCACGTCCATGGCAGGATTTGCTGTTCCGGGTACGACATACCCGTGGCTGTAAAGCAGCAGAGTGCCATTCCAGATCGGCGGAACGTCGATCACATAGGTTGCGCCATCCTTTAAAGTACCGGTGATGTGCTGCTGCGCAACTGCGCTTCCGCAGAACACGGCAATCAGAATGGCCGTTACAGAAGACAAGACGAAACGCCTGGCAAATGCTGACATGGAAAGGTTCCTCCTGGGAGAGTGAAAGCCTCTTTCATGCGAGGGCTGAGTGGGGCATTACTCCCGGCGACAAATTGACCGGGATTATCTTCCCGCTCCACGCCCATTGTCAAGGCGAAAAGACAGGCGAAAAGACAGGAATCCGTCGTTGCCCTCCCAGTACAGCTCGCCCGATCAGGTTAGTCCATCTCTCTTGTCTGAATTTCTGCCGCCCGCATTCCTGCGCCAGCGGCCGCGGAAGACTCCTCTCTTTTTTTCTGCCAGTCTGCCTCCGCCAGCACTGTGATCGATTCCAGTTTCTTCTTCTTCAAGCCTGCGTTGATTCGGGGTAGGTCACTCTGCGACTTCTTTTGGAAGTCATCGATCACATCCTGCAGTTCATGGCCAAGAGACTCCGCTCGCGCGACCTGATAATCGGTGGGTTTGCCGTCATATCCGGTGACCGCGCCATAGAGTTGCCCAATGTGTTCGCGGATGCGTTCTTCGCCGGTTATCATGCCACCTTCCTTGGTGGCCACGATCTTCGAGCGGATCTCGTCGCAATCCGCAGCGAGTTGCTGCAGTTGTTTGCGTAGCGGATCTTTCTCCGCCAGCTTGGCGGCTCTTGCGTTGGCCGCGTCGCGGACTCCCTCGATCGCTTCCACCGCAAACGTCATGTGTTCCAATTCTTGGTAAACCTTCATCGAGAGTTCGAATTGCGCTTTGCGTTCCTCCATCGAGTACTTCGCCCGTGGATCGATCGCAACATTCAGTTGCTCGCTATAGGTTTGATCTCCTTTGGTCAGCTTCACCGTATACGTACCCGGCAGCACGCGCGGTCCTTGCGCAGCCTCAAACAGCGCCGATGCCGCTGGAGCGACTGCGGGTGGCTTCACCCGCATTCCCCATCCGGCGCGGTTCAGTCCCCGATGCTTGCTCCCGGCCACGGTGTCCACCAGTTTGCCATCCTGATCGAAAATCTCGACCTTCAAATCGCCGAAGATGTGCCGGCCTTTCTGGTAATAGGTGATCTGCGCATCAGCAGGCCGACTCCGGCCGTGGAAAGTTTCATCGCCTTCCGCCCATCCCCCGAACGTATCAAAATACTGAATCGCGGCGCGGCCGGGAATTAGCGTCGCATCTTTCGACATCATTTCCGGCGTGAGCGTGCGCAACGGCGAAATATCGTCCACAATCCAGATCCCGCGTCCGTGCGTTGCCAACACGAGGTCCGATTCTCGCGCCTGTATCGCGATGTCGTCGACCGGCGCCGCAGGAAAGTCTGAGCCCTTGTATTGCGCCCAATGTTGGCCGCCATCCACCGAAATCCAAAGCCCGAACTCCGTGCCGAGGAACAGCACATTGGGGTTAACCGTGTCTTCCTTGATCACATGGGCAAAACCGCGCACGCCGCTCTCCTGTGCCGGAAGAGCCGTCCACGTCCGGCCGTAATCTGTAGTCTTATAGACATACGGTTTCATGTCACCGAAGGTGTGCCGATCAAATGTGGCATACGCTGCCCCTTCGTCGAAGCGACTCGCCTCGACAGTCGAGACCCACGAACTTTTCCCCAGCCCGCTGACATTTCCCACCACGTTTGTCCAGGTCTTTGCTCCATCACGAGTGATCTGCAGGTTGCCGTCATCAGTACCGACCCAAATGATCTGTCCGTTCTTCGGGGACTCAGAAATCGAATAGATCGACGTGTGCATTTCTGCGGACGAATTGTCGACGGTCACGCCACCGGATTCTTCCTGTTTCTGTTTCTCCGGATCGTTCGTCGTCAGGTCAGGAGAGATGCGCTCCCAGGACTGGCCATGATCGCGAGAGCGGAACAGGAACTGCGCGCCGATGTAAATTGTCCCCTTCTCGTTGGGACTCATGTGAATCGGCGTGTTCCAGTTGAAGCGCAATCTCTTCTCGCCGTAATTCGGCCAGGGATGGATGTCGCGAATTTCGTGCGTATAGCGATTCACTCGCCCAATTTCGCCGCCTTGCGCTTCAGCGTAGAGATAATCTGGATCGGAAGTGTCCTCGAACATCCAGAAGCCGTCACCGCCAAACATATTCTCCCAGCGCGAGTTGCTGACGCCGCCCGGATACGACGAGTCGCCGACCCACGAACTGTTGTCCTGCAATCCGCCGTAGACGCGATAAGGGTCAGCATTATCAATGCTCACGTGATAGAACTGCGATACCGGAAGATTCATCTGGTGCTTCCAGCGGTTGCCGCCGTCCTCGCTACGCCATAAGCCGCCATCGTCGCCGGCAATCACGATATTGGTGTTTTTTGGATTGATCCAAACATCGTGAAAGTCCCCGTGCGCCGCGTTCGAAACCACGTTGAAAGTCTTGCCGCCATCGTTGCTCAACAGCAGAATTAGATCGGGCTTGAAAACCTTATTTTCGTCCTTCGGATCGACGATCAGGTTCCCGAAATAAAACGGACGCCACACCATGTAGTTGCTGGCATCCAGCTTGGTCCAGCTCGCGCCGGCATCGTCGGATCGGTACAGTCCTCTTTTCTTTTCCGCTTCGATGTTGGCGTAGACTACGTTCGGCTTCGACTCAGCCACCTGCACCGCGATGCGCCCGTATGGCTTTGGGGGAAGGCCTTTGGCGTTGCTGTCACTGAGTTCACTCCAGTGGGCGCCGCCGTCGCTGGACTTGAACAGCCCGCTACCCGGCCCTCCTGAGCGGAAGGTCCAGCCCTGCCGCCGGAAATCCCACATTGCGGCGTAGATAGTCTTCGGCTCCTGCTTGCTGCGCGCAATCATGGCACAGCCGCTCGATCCATTTGCACCTGCCAGAACCTTATTCCAGGTCTTGCCGCCGTCTGTTGTCTGGTAGACGCCGCGCTCGTCGTTGTCGTCCCACAGATGCCCTGTGGCGCACGCCAGCACATCGTTGCTGTCGCCCGGATTGATCAGAATTTTTGCGATGTGCTCGCTGTCCTTCAGGCCAACGTTGGTCCAGTTCTCGCCGCTATCGGTCGACTTGTAGACGCCATCGCCTACGGACACGCTATTTCGCGTCCAAGCTTCGCCAGTCCCTACCCATACAATTTTCGGATTCGAGGGATCGATCGCCACCGCGCCAATCGACTGCACATCTTCCCGGTCAAACACTGGTTTGTAGGTAGTACCTCCGTTCACTGACTTCCAAACTCCGCCGCTGGCCGCTCCCACAAAAACAGTGATACGGCCGTTCTCCTCTACCGCGTCCACTGCGGCAATGCGCCCGCTCATGGTCGCGGAGCCGATGTTTCGCGCGGGCAATCCGGAGACCGTGGCTGCATCGTAGCGGTAAGGAGCTTGGGCTTGGGCCGGCAAAGATGCACACAGCGAAGCTCCGGCGAACAGTACAGTCACTGCCCAAAAATTGTGAGCGCATGCTTTCATGTTTACGAGTCCTTTTCCCTGACAAATGATTTTGGTTGTAGCCCTCATCCGAGCAAATCAATGAATCCCGACGATCCCGGACTTCTTTTCCTCAGTCTTCAGCGACGCAGGCAGAGCATAGTCCGCGGGATCAATCGTCACATTCGCCTCCATTTTCTGCACCGTAGTAGTTTGTGCATCAGGATGGTTCTTCGGCCCCTGCGACATCGAAAAGGGGTACATCACTCCGGCCACCGGCTTGTAAGAACCCAACTCCACCACTCGATCGCGCACCGAGCCTCTTATAAACTGCTGGATCTCCTTGCGAATCTCGATGAATGTATCGGGATCGAGGTAGTCATAAATAATGTCGCCATTCTTCAGCGTCACTTTCAGCCGCAGCGCGTCATCTCCATCTACTACGTCGTGTCCAAGAAATTCCACGGTGCTGCCTTTTTCTTTGTAATCGACCAGAATCCCGTCGAACTCGGCATCGAGCAGCAGGTCGCGCAGGTCGTCCTCGCCCATCAACTCCGGATCTTTCTTCCCCCCAAAGGGCTGAATCTGCCAGCCGGTCGCGCCGTCATAGGCCTGAATTGCCGTCATTCCCTGCAGCTTAAACGTCTGCCGGATCAGATCGGGCCGCGAGTTCTCCTGCCCTATGGAAGCGGTAAAACCTCCGCCACCCTCGAACTTGCCCGTCATGCGGAGGGTCTTTATGGCCTTCAACTTCTCCATGCCACCCCGGGCTTCAATGTTCTTGGTAATCAGTTCGTCCGCGGTTTGCGAGACGGAAAACACACCGCAGCAGCATACGGCAATCAGCACAATCAAGGCGTGACGCATCGAGCAAACTCCTGTTGTTGAGGGACTTAAAGAAACCCGGAAAACGGGAAACAGTACTCTACCCGGTAGTAGACGAATTTTTCAAGTCGTGGTGAGCAAGAAAGACGTGGAAACTGTTGTCGAGACCTGGTTCTGAGGCAAGAAAAGCCGCTCGTGTGAGCCGGGCTACATTTTCAGGCGGACCCGTGATTAGTGAGCGAACGTAAAGTTCAGCCCGGTCGTCAGGATCAGATCATTCTTCTTTGCGGTCGAAGGCGGGTTGGAGACATATATATCGCTGAATTGGTTCTGCCAGCCCAGCCATTTGGCGATTTTCGTCACTGTACCGAAGTCGAATTCTCCGCGATACTCGCCGGTATACAAGCCCGACAAATCCGGATAGAAATAGAGCTTCTCTGTGACCACCGTGGTCTTCCCAGCCTTTTGCGTCAGTTCCTCGCCCAATGTCAGCGCAGCAAATTTGTTGGTTACGCCGTAAGAAGTAAAAGTTGGGGGAACAGTGGCAGGAGTAACTGGCGGGCCGTCGGAATACGTTTCATGGGTATAGTTGAGGCCAGCCAGAAGATCAAGGACAGTCTTGTCGGACTTGATCGCATGATAACCCAGGCCGCCTCCGTACACGCCGCGCAAATCCAGATCCTGCAGCGCATTGCTCATGAAGTCGGCGCCTACGAACGCGAAAAACCGCGGATTCAGATTGTAATCGTAACGGATTCCCGCTGTAACAATATCCGCGACCGTGCTGGGAGTCGCTAACTGATTCTCAGTATCGATCGATGTCAAGTAGACTGTTATCTTGTCATTCAAGGTGGGATGGACGGCATTGATGCCCAACGTCAAGTTAGTGGTTTCGCTGTTGCCGCGAGCCACCGAGAAGCCTACGTTCACCCCGCCATTCCATCCGTGCAGTAAACCGGGGTGCAACGACTTGTCGTAAGCGGCCTGCTCCGCATCATTCCTCATCAATACAACATTTCCCGCCGGAACTTCCACCGGACCAGCCTTGGTTGCTACTTCGATTTTTCCGTCGATCTCATTCACCGGCCCGACCACGGTTTTCTTGTCCGATGTGCTGATGTGCAATTCTTCTTCAGTGGTGATCTTCGTGATCGCCTTGAAATCGACCGTGACGTCCCCCGCGAAGTCCGTGTGCAGCACCAGGGTCTTGCCATCGGACTTGACAATCTTGCCACTCAGATGGTCGCCGTTCTTCAAGGCAATCTGATCGGCCAACAACGCAGGCGCGACTGCCAAAAATAAAACGAGGAAAACAAATTTGCCTTTACGCAACACTGCCCACCTCCAACTTTCAGAGAAATTTCACAGCTTTAGAGCGATATGGTGGATCGGGACTACGAAACAAGACAGGATTCGGCGACAAAGCGGCGGTTGAGTCCTAAGGAGCTTGCCGTCCGCAAGATAATGTTTTAGGCCTTGGGCTCTTTGGATTCGGCAGTTTTGGGCTGCTCGGCTGACGCCGGAGGGTTATCCTTCATGCCCTCTTTCAAGGCACGAATTCCCTCGCCCAATCCCTTGCCGAGTTCAGGCAATTTCTTGGGACCGAAAACTAGCAGTGCAATCGCGAAAATGATGATCAGGTGCGTTGGTTGAAATAGACCCTCAAGCATGGGAACCTCCACAGACACTGCAACCTCTTTATACGTTACCGGACAGCTTTGGGGAAGTCAAACCTCGGGGCCCTCGGGGCTCGGGTCCGCCCGGGTCCATTTCTCTTACTTCTCTTACGCAGCCTGCCGGCTGCACGGGATCCGTACTGCGACCCAAATCACTGCCCCGGGGTAACCGTCAGAGATCTGGCACTGTCTCAGACCAGCCACTCCAGCCCGTTACTTCCGTGATCTTACCTCCGATTCCCTTCGCGGGTACTGTGAGGATCTGGCGGGTTGGAACGATTGCGAACCACGCGGCAATCGACGCAATCGTAGTTCTACCAGCAAGCCAAACGTTGCCCGGAGATCCGAGTGAAGCGCAAGGGCCTGTTAGTTTTTCTGTTTCTTCTTGGGGCGGCTCTGGCCGCCTATTCCAGCGAAAGCCAGCCGGTGAACTCCGCCCAACTGATAGCGTGGCTCACGGCGGGTGTTTCAAGCAGCCGCCTTATCCGCATCATCCACGAGCGCGGAATTGCCAGCACTCCCGGCAAGGAACAGATTCGCCAACTTGAATTGGCCGGTGCCGATGCTAGCCTGGTCCGCGCGCTAGAGAATTCGAGACCCTCGACCGGTACCAATTCAAATTCCACAACTGCGACCTCTGACATTCCCGAAGTTCTGGTACAGGCGGCTGTCGAGGCCCATCGTCAGCGCTTCCACGAAGCCGAACTTGCGTTGCGTCAAGCTTTGGCCTCCGACCCCGAAAATGCCGCGCTGCACTTTGCGCTCGGCGCAATGTTCCGCCAGCAAGAGCGTTGGGATGACGCCTTCGATGAGGTCACCCGCTCGGCGGAGCTCATGCCCGATTTACCCGAGAATCACAGCAGCCTGGCTTACATTTTCTATCGTCTCGACGATGGCCCGAATGCGGTCGCCGAGGCGCGCACCGCCCTCAGCATGGATCCTCAAAACGCGGAGGCTTACCAGTTCCTTGCGCTCGGTCTTTACTCCAACGGGCAATACAGTGACGCGGCCCATGTTTTTCTCGAATCGCTCGCTCGCGAGAGCAATAATCCCGACACCTATTACGACCTCGGCATCACTCTGCACGCCGCCGGCAACCTGACCGGTGCCGTGGACGCCTATCGCCAGGCGATCCGTCTCAATTCCGCGTTTTGGCAAGCCCACTCCAACCTGGCGCTGGTTTTGCACGAACAGAACAAGCTCGACGAGGCCATAGTCGAATATCGCGAAGCCAAGCGGCTAGCGCCCCAGGACGCTTCGGTACGCAACAACCTGGGCAACACGTATTGCGATAAGGGCGACTTCGAGGCCGCCATGCTCGAACTGCGCGAACTCTACCGCCAGCATCCTGAGTGGGAGCAGGGACACGGCTGCCTTGCCCGAGCATACATGGCGAAGAAGGATTACAGCGGCGCGGTCGACGAGTTGCAACTCTCAGTTCGCCAGAGTCCCACCAATTCCGCCGAGCACCGCATCCTCGGCGAAGCCCTCTTGATGGATGACAAGCTGGAAGAAGGCGTGCGCGAGTTGCGGCTGGCGGTTGCATTAAATCCCGATTCTGACGGCGCCCATCAAGCGCTGGGAACTGCGCTGTTCCAACAGCAGCAACTGCAGGCGGCCGAAAAGGAGTTTCGCGAGGCGCTTCGCCTGAATGCTTCTCCTGACAACCACTATTCCCTTGCGGCTTGCCTGATGACGATGGATCGTTATGAGGAAGCTCTATCGGAATTGGAGACCGCCGCGCGGCTCGATCCCGAACGCAAGCTTTACCGCGCCCGCCGTGACGAACTCCTCAAGTTAATGAAGGAGTCGAAAAACTGATGAGGATGAAAAGGAGAATTCGCGGCGGCGGGTCGCCGCTGGGACAGTACGGGACACTGTACTCCCGTTATTTCGACCGGGAACGGACGCTGCCTAGACTGGGAACTAGCGGCAGCTTTAATGCCATCGAGGCCGAACCGTTTCGCGCCACACACATTTCTAGGGGAATTTGATCATGGACTTGACCCGACCCACACCATCCACAGGCGCCAGAACCACTGCGTCCGTCTTGCAACCCGAGAACAGTACTCGAAGCGATTTACGGAAGGATGTACGGAGCGAGGCCCGAAACGAGGCACGAAAAGACGTGCGAGGCGATCTTCGCAACGCCGTCCGCAGCGGTGCCAATGCTTCGCACAAACCTTTGGGTTTCGGCCTACCGTGCGCCAACTGTCGTCTCTACTATCCTGCTAGCCTCGACGAGTGCCCTGCTTGCAATAGCAATGAGCGAGTCTCAGCTAGCATTGTGCGGGCGATTCCAATACCGCAGGCTGAGGCTGAACCTGAGCCCGATGCGGTTCTCCTTGAGCAGCAAAGGGAAGCTTTCCTGAAAGAGTTTAAGGCCCAGCTTTTCGCGGCGGATGCGGAGATCACCGACGCGCCAGTTGCTTGCACTCTGGGAGAACATGACGAAGACGGAACCGAGAAGGCCTCAATCTGCAAGCCGTGTTATGACCGCTTGCAGGAGCGCGTGGATGTGTTCGAGGCCGCCTTGCACATCGATCTGAAAGAAGCAGCACAAATTATCTACGATGCCGTGTGGGCCGATCCCTCCGACCCCAGCAAGACCTATACCAATGCAGCTAGCGCGCTACTCGCCGAATTGCGCCGGCGCTCGGGAGTCTCCAGCTTGCTCGGCCCGTTCCATCCGCTGGGTAACTGATTCTTGTAGGGTCCAGTTCGCGGGGCGAGGCGAAACCTCTTTAATCTTAGAGCAGGCCTCGGCTGTCCTGTCACTCCGTTTTCTATGCGAGGACATCTAGTCCGCTCTTGCCTCCATACACACTCTCTAAAATGGAAGTCGTCAGATGCGTGCTGCCTGCCGAACCGCTGCAAGAATCGCTGCCGGAATTCACCGTGCTGAGCAGTTCTTCAAGCAATTGTACAGAATGTGCTGCGGTGCTGGCTTCGTTGGTCTGCGCCGGCGAGGACAAATTTTGCAGGTCGCTGAGAACGGGCCGTGGACAGATCGCCCGACGATAGTGCGCTGCCAAGCGATGCCACATCGGTGGACAGCTGAGAATTGCTCGACAGTCCTGCTCCAGTTGCCGTCGCCGCGTTTTGCAGAACCGTCTGCAAATTTTGAAATGCCGACTGGGCCCCGTTCAGGTCGCCCGAGGCCAAATTGTTTTGCAGAGACTGCAATGCACGCTGCTGACTGGAGGCGCCGGATGAGAGCACGTCTTGACTGAGCCCCACTGCCGAAATCGAACTCATCGTCATTGTTTCTCCCCCTTACGGCAGCTCTAACTTACGGAGGCGCTAACCTGTAATCGCTCCACGTTGCCTGGAACGGGGGCGCCGCAATGCACGCTGCTTGTCAGGCTATCGGCAATATCAAGCCGAGACTTTAGGACTACTTTGCATCCGTGTAGAAGGTGGAGACATCACTAGAACTGCAGCTGAGATTGACTAATTCACTTTGCCCGCAAGATTCGGATAGCTCGCTTGTCCACCTCGCCGTAGGCTTTCCGTATCATGACTTCGACTAACACGACTTTCCCAATGATGACTCCAAGTGCCATACTGGCAGAGGCCGACGCCAGCGAAATGCCGGTTGCGCAATCCAATTCGACCAAGCCAGCCAGAATCCCGCCGGACGATCCTCTGGCTGAAGACCGGCGCTGGCAAGCAGTTATCGCGCGCGATTCTGCCCACGACGGAGAATTCGTCTTCGCCGTATCAACCACCGGCGTGTATTGCCGGCCGTCGTGCCCGGCGCGCCGTCCGCGGCGCGAGAATGTGACGTTCTTCTTGCGTTCCGAACAGGCGGAACAAGCTGGCTTTCGCGCTTGCCTGCGTTGCCGGCCAAGATTGATCGGCGGCAATCCGCGATCCGACTGGGCGAAGGGGATTTGCCGCTACATCGAGCAGCACCTTGACGAGCCCATCACGCTCGAGCAGCTGGGCAAAGCATTTCAGCAAAGTCCGTTTCATCTGCAACGCCGCTTCAAGGCCGCGGTTGGAATTAGTCCGCGCGAGTACTCCGATTCCTGCCGGCTGCGTCTGCTCAAGCGGAATTTGCAGGCCGGAGATAACGTCACGCGCGCCATGTATGACGCCGGTTACGGTTCGAGCAGCCGCCTCTACGAGAGAACTTCGTCGCAACTTGGTATGACACCGGACAAATATCGGCGCGGAGCGATTGCCGCCACCATTCGATACGCCATCTCCGATTCGCCGCTCGGGCGATTGCTGATCGCTGCCACCGATAAGGGCGTTTGTTCGATCCAGTTCGCGCGCTCCGATGGCGAATTGCTCGAAGGCTTGAAGCGCGAATTTCCGTTCGCCGTGCGCAAGCACGATGAAGGCGCACTGCAAGCGTGGACCGGGACCCTGCTGGCGAGGATGACTGGCAAGGAATTGGATGCCGCGTTGCCCCTCGATATCCGCGCCACCGCATTTCAGCGACGGGTGTGGACTTATCTGCAGTCGATCCCCTTCGGCGCCACGCGGTCTTACGGCGAGGTGGCGAAAGCGATTGGTCAGGCCGGCGCCAGCCGTGCCGTGGCACGAGCCTGTGCTACGAATCCAGTTGCAGTTGCGATTCCGTGCCACCGAGTAGTCCGCGAAGACGGAAATATCAGCGGCTATCGCTGGGGCGTGGAGCGCAAGAAGGCGCTGCTGGAGATCGAACAGCGGGGAGTGTAAACCCCTGCCCACATCATGTAGTCACTCGGCGTTCGAGTCACCTAAATCGGGCTGTATTTCCGGGAGCAGCACCTGAGGCAGCAGATTGACTTGTATCGAGTTAGACGTCGTCGCGTTGGTGTACGCTGTGGTCGGGTTTACGCCACTAACGTCATTCGGCGCATACACCCTAAAACGCTCTGTCCGTGGGAACGTCAGCGTAATCGCAATATTATCTGGATGGAGATCTTTCCGGGGCTCCCCGGCGGTCGCGGTTTTGTAAACCTTAACGTCATTCCAAAGCGCCAGGTAGGGCAAGCCGTTTGGACTTCTGCAAAACCGTATAGCGGATGGTTGCGGGTGCACCGGAAAAAGTCACCGTGAGTGATGTTGTTCTGATGTCTTCCTTCCCGGTTCCCGCAGATTAGAGATGAGATTTTTCAACGCGGTGTAAGCTGGTTGGGAACTGCCATCGTAGTTCAAGAGCCGATAATGGCCTTCTCCTGAACATTAGGGATGCGGACCTGACCAGCTGGCGAGATGCGGATCATTTACCTCGTCGATGAGGTCATACGAAAAGGTTCGTGCGACTCCCAATCTGAATCCGCTGAGAAACGCAGTAGGCAAATGGACGGCCGAAGCAAGCTGCGAAACTCCCTGCTGCTTGATTCCCATGCTGTCGACAAAATCTTCCGCACCCCGACCTGGAATGTTAACTTTTCCCACATTCTCGGGCGGGATCTGGTTCGGCAAACTGTCGGTCTGACCCCAGGCTGTTCCGCTGAGAATCATCGCCGCCGCCAAAGAAAATCGGGTCACAACCATGCGCAGCTTCGCGCGCGCATAATTCGTAAGGCCGATGGTTGAACCTCTTTCACGTCACCCTCTCACAGCGTAAGTGGTCTCTTGCAGTTCAACCCCGTCGAGATCAAAATGCTTCTCCGCCCCCGAGGGTTAGCCGGCGGGACTTCCGCGCGCCACCACCGTCCAGTTCACGAACGCCAGCGCGATGGTCGCCACCAGGATCAGCGACTGACCGAAGTCCACGCGGGTAACCAGGGCCAGGCAAAGGAGCACGCCCAGGACTGCGAAGAAATTCCCCGCGGGCAGATGGAACATCGCACCTTCTGGCTGTTTGCGCCGCAAGATTGGAAGGGCCGCGCAGCCCACACCGTAGTAGAGAAGCCGGGCGACTGCCGAAAGCGTTACATTCCATTTAAATTCACCGGCCAGAGCGAACCCCCACACTAAGGCTGCAAAGACGAGAATCGAGATATACGGAGTGTGAAAGCGGCGATGGACCGCGGCGAAAACTCTAGGGAAGTCTCCTTGTTCTGCGAGGGCGAAGGGAATGCGTGGCATGGCGAGGATCTTGGCGCTGAGATATCCGTAGAAAGAGATCAGCGCGCCAATGGCAACCAGTGCGGCGCCTACAGGACCAGCTGCAAGCAGCGCCACATCGGCCAGAGGGCGCTCGCTGTGCGCTGCATCCGGCAGGACTCCGACGACCACCCACTGTATGAGTACATAGATAACGGTACATACTAGTAACGCGATGAATAGCGCAAAGGGAGCATCGCGGCGCGGATTCTTCGCTTCGCTCATGGGAGCGAGCGCAGTCTCGAATCCGCCATAGGCGAAAACCAGCAGCAGCATGGATTTCATCCATTGATTAGTGTTAGGTACAGTGGAGGACGCGGTCGCAATGTGCCAACTGTGCGCACAAAGCGTGAACAGGCCCAGAACGATCACCGCGAAGAGCGGCACCAGCTTAGCTGCAGTGAACAGGTTGCTCACTTGCGTTCCGGCGCGGACGCCGCGAACATTGATGAAAACCAGAATGCCGACCAGCACCGTGAGAATAAAGGCTCGGGGCAACGGATTTTTGGCATGTGGAAAGAACTCGCCCAAGTAAATCACAAACAAGTTGGCGTTGGCGGCGGGCGCAGCCACCTGTCCAAGCCAGAGCATCCACGCAGTTTGAATTCCCATCAGCCGCCCGAAGGCGACGCGGGCATAGAGATAGGGACCGCCTGCATCCTGAAAACGCGATGCGACCTCGGCGAAGCAGCCGATGACGACGCTCATTCCAGCACCAGCTGCGAACACAGCAAAAGGACTATAACCGCCAATCAGCGCAGCCACGGTCGAAGGCAGCCCAAACACGCCACTGCCGATGATGGAGTTCACTACCAGCGCGACCAGGCTCCAGCGCCCGATGGCGCGCACGAGTTCATGGCGAGGCGGGTTTGCTATGGCCGATTCCACTCGGGAGTTTGTATCACAAACGCAAGAGGATTCCACGATATAGCGCCCCTGCGGTCTTTGCATAGAGAGGGCGCGCATCGGAGAGGCTTGTGACCTTGGAACAAATGGTGACTGCACTGTTGGCTACGGTGGAGAATCCCGCGGAGGGTGTGAGAGTTGTGACCGTACCCTCGATTCGCGCAGCCAACGCGTGAAAAGCCTCGCCAGTAGCGGGGTTCAGCGCTACGCACGGGAGACGTTACTTTCTAGACGAAGGTAATCGCTCGAATTACCAAAGCGCATGATCGTGGGACATCTATCCGCTTCCCGCTGCCGATGAGATGTTCAAACACTACGCAGATATCTCGTTAAACCATGGGGACCAACACAGAGATGGACGACCTGCACACGCGAATGACGCGAGTTACCGAAGATCTGCGGATGATTCAGCGGGAGCTCAACTGCGCCGCCATGCAGGCTCCAAGCGATCCTGAGTTGATGGAAGCCTTGAGTGCCCTTCCGGAAACCGAAGCCATCCAGACTCTGTGCAAGTCGCTTGACCAGATGCGTCACTTTCTCTGGTTCTACACTCAGGTGATGAGCAATGATCCGGAGTTAGGCGACAAGCTGCGCCAGTCGAGCGCGTCGAAGACGGTAGAAGACGGCAATGTAGACACGTCCTTCCTCGATCAACTGACGCGATCCGATGAGGCTTTGCTGGTGCGGTTCCTGGCCGAAGCGAGAGAACGCAAGCCGAACTAGACGCTGCCTTGAGCTCCCTCCCGCCAACTCGACGGCAAAATCCGGTTTGAGATTTGGTCTTCAGCCGCGGCCGCGGACGATCGTCCTGCGTACGTCCCCGCTTGCGCTGAGCACGACGATGTTGGCCTCTGAACCCGCAACTAATTGCCCATGCAGCCCGAGGCCGGCGGCGCGCGCCGGATTCATTGTGGCGGCACGGACCGCATCCTGCAGGCTCCAGTCAGCAAATTCAGTCACGTTTCGGACCGCGCGGTCCATGGTCAGGACGCTGCCGGCAAGTTTTCCATCCATCGTGCACCGGCCGTCTTTGACCTCAACTTGGATGGGGCCAAGTTGATAGGTGCCATCCGGCATGCCGGCGGCGGCCGTCGCGTCGGTAATAAGAACGCTCTGTTCGATTCCTTTGGCCCGTAGAAAAAGCTGGACGACCTCCGGTGCGACATGAATTCCGTCTACGACGATGTCGGCACTGAGGTGCCCGTCGACAAGTACCTCGCCGAGAATGCCTGGATCGCGATGATCCAGCGGCCGCATGGCATTGAAGGTGTGAGTGGCATGTCGAGCGCCGGCCCTCACCCCGGCTCGTGCGGCGTCGAGCGTACTGTCCGAGTGCCCGATGCTTACGCACACGTTGCGTCGTGATGCCTCTGCAATCACTTCGAGAGCGCCAGGAAGTTCAGGCGCAATGGTCAGCATCCGTACGTGGCCACGCGCAGCTTGCCAGAGGCGTTCGAATATCTCCAGCGTGGGCTCGGCCAGGAACTCCGGGGGATGCACGCCGCGGCGCTTGTGACTAAGAAAAGGACCTTCCAGATGGATGCCAAGCGGCCGAGCTTGCACCCCGTCCCCATTGCTGGCGGGCAAATTGTGAGCCGCTTCTATAACATCGGCCAGCCGTTCCAATGCCACGCAGGTCTGATCGAGCGGCGCCGCGACCGTAGTAGGGAAATAGCCGGTGACGCCATGCTTCGTCAGGAACTTGCTAAGACGCGGTAGTTCAGCAGGGTTGGCCCGCATCACATCAACCCCGGCGCCGCCATGCATATGAATGTCGACGAAGCCCGGAGCCAGAATCACATCGCCAAGCTCGTCCGCAAGATTAATGACCGTTGCATTTCCTGGGATTTCTCCCTGAGCGCGGGTTGATACCCCTGAGATGAGTCCGTCCTCGACAAACAACAGAGGGTTCTCAATCACTTCCTGTGGCGTATAGAGGCGATTCGCGGAGAAGACGATCATCTTTGCTTGGATCGTGTTGCTGCAAATTTAAGTGCGCCTCCAGTGTAGTGGAAAAAGCATTCCTGGAGAGGACAGGGTGCCAGAGCCTGTGTTGTCCCCCTTGGAATTTGTCCTCTTAAGTGAGCGAACCAGGCAATCGGCCTCGGGTCAAAAGGCGCCCAAAAGCCGGACCGAGCGATGTTATAATCGGCATGCCTATCGAGAACTAAACTGCGCGGGTGAAAGGTCTTCCCTGTGGTACCCCGCAGTATCGTCGGGGAGTGGCTCAGCCTGGTAGAGCACCTGGTTCGGGACACTACGGAACCTAGGGATCTCGAATCTAAACCATTGATTCGGCGTTGCTTCAGCACAGAGATCCCGGTGGAAACCTACTGAGGCTAGTCCCATCACTTAGTCCCAATTCTGTGGTACGCCATGACGCGCCCGCCATTGTCTCGATCTCGATGACATAGCTCGCTCAGCGGAGCCTCGGCTACGGTAGGCCGAAGGTGCTGACTTCATAAGGCCATAGCGAACAAAACGCGAATATACTAGACTCGCGTCCGGAACCTCACGGCGATGTGTCGTGAGGTTCCAGCCCTCTGCGACGGTCTGGTGTTGAGCCCCATGGACGAAGGTAGAAAGCGCGTGCTGGCGATTGTGGCGGGAATCCTCGTGGCTCGTCACTTGAAAACCACGGACGATCTGTTTGACTGCCGCTCCAGCCCGAGAACCGAGTCGCTGGTCGCCGCTGCCGTTCAGTGGGCAGAGCGGATCATGCGGAAGATTGAGGGTGTGTTCGGGAACTGAACCACTGGGGCAGCGGGAAGAGAAACTAGACTGCTGAGCCTAACGCATGGGAGCGCGACGCAGTGACAGCCATCGCTTAAGAACTGGAGAAGCCCCCGATCTGCCATAATTTCCAATGTGCGGACGCTACCGACTTTCGCGACGGAAGCAGATTATCGAGGAGCACTTCGACAGCGTTTCCGGGGAAGAAGAATGGACGCCCCGGTACAACATTGCTCCGACTCAGCCTGTCCCGATCATCCGCCAGAATCCCAAGGAACCCGTCCGGGAATTGTCGGTGATGTGCTGGGGGTTGATTCCGTCATGGGCGAAAGACGCCTCCGGCGCGACGAGGATGATCAACGCGAGGGCGGAAACGGCAGGCACGAAGCCAGCGTTTCCGCGATGCGTTGAAATCGCGCAGGCAAACAGGCTGCTCGCGCCATCGCGGGCGTGCTGGGCTGAGACGCATTGCTATGTGCATCTGGCGGCGGTTGGGCCCGGCTGCTAAATTGATTGCAGCGATTGGGCCCAGCCATGATCGGCACCTCCCAACCAAAAAGACTTCTCGTGTTGTGCACGACCACGGGATACCAGACGTGCGCCTTTATCGAGGCCGCACAGAAGTTGGGGCTGTCCATCACCTTTGGAACGGACCGCTGCCACGTG